>PJQF01000037.1_pt1 | contig 89585 bp, 102 predicted proteins | sample 1503741 | NCBI WGS metagenome assembly PJQF01 (sample SAMN07775949, study PRJNA414020) | Biofilm metagenome, whole genome shotgun sequencing project. | isolation source: biomolecule (vanillin) treated reverse osmosis membrane biofilm | place: India: Nagpur | collected 2017-03-21
CCAGGCTCAAAGGCGTGCCCAAGACCTTGATTTACCGCATCTTGCGTAAAGGCGAAGTGCGCGTGAACAAGGGCCGGATCAAGCCCGAGTACAAGCTGCAGGCGGGCGATATCGTCCGTGTGCCGCCGGTGCGCGTGCCTGAGCGCGACGAGCCTGTGCCACTGGCCCAAGGCCTGTTGCAGCGCCTTGAAGCCTCGATTGTGTTCGAAGATAACAAACTGATCGTGATCAACAAGCCCTGCGGCATTGCGGTTCACGGTGGCAGCGGCCTGACATTTGGCGTGATCGAAGCCTTTCGCCAGTTGCGTCCGGATGCCAAGGAGCTGGAGCTGGTTCATCGCCTGGACCGTGACACCTCCGGCCTGTTGATGATTGCCAAAAAACGCAGCATGTTGCGCCACCTGCACACCGCTTTGCGTGGCGATGGCGTGGACAAGCGCTACATGGCGTTGGTCCGTGGCAACTGGGCCAGTTCCATCAAGAGCGTGCGTGCGCCATTGCAGAAGAGCAACCTGCGCTCCGGCGAGCGCATGGTCGAAGTGGACGAGGAGGGCAAAGAAGCCCTGACCCTGTTCAAGGTGCTGCGCCGCTTCGGTGACTTCGCCACCCTGGTCGAGGCCAAGCCGGTGACCGGTCGTACCCACCAGATTCGCGTGCATACGCTGCACGCAGGCCACTGCATCGCCGGCGACACCAAGTACGGTGATGAGGACTTCTCCAAGGAAATCCGCGACCTGGGCGGCAAGCGCCTGTTTCTGCACGCCTACATGCTGACGGTGCCGTTGCCCGATGGTGGCGAACTGAAGCTGCAGGCACCGGTCGACGAGATGTGGGCCAAGACCGTGGAGCGTTTGAGTGTCGCACCTTGATTACAAGCTGCTGATCTTTGATTGGGACGGCACCCTGTGCAATTCCATTGGTCGGATCGTCGAGTCAATGCATGCCGCCTCGACCCGCTCGGGCTTCGAGTTGTGCACTGACCTGGCGGTAAAAGGCATTATCGGCCTGGGCTTGCCTGAGGCGATCCGTACCTTGTATCCCCAGATCAGCGACGCTGAGCTGGTGACCTTTCGCGACCATTACGCTGATCATTACATTGCGCTGGAGGCCACGCCTTCGCCTTTGTTTGACGGTGTCCTGCAGTCGCTGGAGGCCTTTCGTGCCGAGGGTTATCACTTGGCAGTCGCTACCGGCAAGGCCCGTCGCGGGTTGGATCGGGTGCTCAAGGCACATGGCTTCGAAGATTATTTCGACATCACTCGCGCGGCGGATGAAACCGCCAGCAAGCCTCATCCTCTGATGCTGGAGCAAATCCTGGAGCATTGCGGCGTCGCGCCGCGCCAGGCATTGATGGTGGGTGACGCTTCGTTTGACCTGATGATGGCGCGCAATGCTGGCATGGACAGCGTGGCGGTCAGCTACGGCGCCCAGGCTGCCGATGCCTTGCAGCAATATGAGCCCAGGCTGACGATTGATCATTTTTCTGAACTGCAGGCCTGGCTCAGCCGGGCCCAATAAGTCTTTGCTGGGGTTGATGGCATGAGTGACGAGTGGAAAGCGCCCGAAAAGGCCGAGAGCGGTGATGACAAAAGCTGGAAGCTGCTGGAGAAGACGCTTCTGGCCAGTGTCCAGGAGCAGCGTCGTTCCAGGCGCTGGGGGATTTTCTTCAAGCTGCTGACCTTTGGTTACCTGCTTGCCATGCTGGCGTTGTTCAGTCCGCTGATGGACATCGAGAAAGGCGCCACCCGTGGCAGCCACTACACCGCTTTGATCGAAGTTCGCGGGGTGATTGCCGACAAGGAGTCCGCCAGCGCCGACAATATCGTCAGCAGCTTGCGTGCCGCGTTTGAAGACCCCAAGGTCAAAGGCGTGATCCTGCGCATCAACAGCCCGGGCGGCAGCCCTGTGCAGTCGGGTTATGTGTATGACGAGATTCGGCGTCTGCGCGCACTGCATCCGGACATCAAGCTGTACGCAGTGATTTCCGATCTGGGCGCCTCGGGTGCCTATTACATTGCCAGTGCCGCTGATCAGATCTATGCCGACAAGGCCAGTCTGGTGGGCTCCATTGGTGTGACGGCGGCCGGTTACGGGTTCGTCGGCACCATGGAGAAGTTGGGTGTGGAGCGTCGCACCTACACCTCGGGTGAGCACAAGTCATTCCTGGACCCGTTCCAGCCGCAGAAAGCCGACGAGACCCAGTTCTGGCAGGGCGTGCTCGATACGACCCACCGTCAGTTCATTGCGAGCGTGAAGCAAGGGCGTGGGGATCGTCTGAAGGATAAAGACCATCCGGAGCTGTTCTCCGGGTTGGTGTGGTCGGGCGAGCAGGCGTTGCCGCTGGGGCTGATCGATGGTTTGGGCAGTGCCAGTTCGGTGGCGCGCGATGTGATTGGCGAGAAAGAGTTGGTGGATTTCACGGTTGAGGAATCGCCGTTTGATCGCTTCTCCAAGAAGCTCGGCGCCAGTGTGGCGGAGAAACTGGCCTTGTACATGGGCTTCCAGGGGCCGACGCTGCGCTGAGATCTCAAGCTCTGTGTCGATAAATGTGGGAGGGGGCTTGCTCCCGATAGCAGTGGGTCAGCCAGCTTATTGGTAACTGGCCCGCCGCCATCGGGAGCAAGCCCCCTCCCACGTTTGGTTTTGCGCGGGTTTTAAGGGGTTTGCACACCCTCGGCCAGCAGCATATCCACCAGGCGAATCAGCGGTAAGCCGACAAGGCTGGTCGCATCCGGGCCTTCGGTGCTTTGAAACAGGCTCACGCCCAGCCCTTCAGCCTTGAAGCTGCCGGCACAGTCGTAGGGCTGCTCAATGCGCAAGTAGCGCTCGATGCGCTCGGCGTCCAGCACGCGCATGTGCACGGTGAACGGCACGCAGTCCACCTGGCAATGCCCGGTCTCGCTATTAAGCAGTGCCAGGCCTGTCAGGAAGCTGACGTGCTTGCCGCTGGCGGCAAGCAGTTGCTCGCGAGCGTTTTCGAACGTGTGGGGCTTGCCGATGATCCTGCCTTCGAGTGCGGCAACCTGATCGGAGCCGATAATCAAATGCCCGGGATGGCTGCCGGCGAGGGCGCGGGCTTTCTCTTCGGCCAGGCGCTTGACCAGCTCAATCGCGGACTCATTTGCGCGATGGCTTTCGTCGATATCCGGCGAGCTGCAGATGAACGGCAGGTGCAGGCGGCTCAGCAATTCCCGGCGATAAACCGAGCTGGATGCGAGTAATAAAGGCAGCATTAGCGTCTCCTCAAGGCAGCCAGGGATTCTAGCGGGGCGACCGGCTGACGCACAGGGCTGAATTTCCTTTGACATGGCCGGGTGCATCCCTATAATGCTGCGCCTATGTTGAATGACCCGATTCCACCTCACGTTGACCCGCGCAAATTGGCAGATCGTGGCACTTCCCTTCAAGGTGAATTGCTGCTGGCCGATTTGGAGAGACTCTGCGACCCGCTTTCCGACACTGTCGGTACGGTGCAGGCCAAATTCGTTTTTGAACGAGATGAACGTAGATCTGTGGTAATCCACAGCTTTATCGACACCGAGGTCAAAATGGTTTGCCAGCGTTGTCTTGAGCTGGTCACCCTGCCGATCCACAGCGAGTGCAGTTATGCCGTGGTAAAGGAGGGTGCGAATACCCAGTCGTTGCCGAAAGGTTATGACGTGCTGGAACTGGGCGAAGATCCTTTGGATCTGCATGCACTGATCGAGGAAGAGCTTCTGCTCGCCTTGCCCATTGTGCCTGCTCATCATCCGGAAGAATGCCAGCAGCCGGAGGGTCTCGATGACGAGGCCGAACCGAGCGAGGACGAGGTAACGCGGTCCAACCCGTTCAGTGTATTGGCGCAGTTAAAGCGTGACCCAAACGTTTAGGAGTTAATCAATTATGGCTGTTCAGCAGAACAAAAAATCCCGCTCCGCCCGTGACATGCGCCGTTCGCACGACGCTCTCGAGGCTAGCACCCTGTCTGTGGAAAAGACCACTGGTGAAGTTCACCTGCGTCACCACGTATCGCCAGAAGGCGTATACCGTGGCCGTAAAGTGATCGACAAGGGCGCTGACGAGTAATCACTTGTCTGCTCAAGTCATCGCGATTGACGCAATGGGCGGGGACTTCGGTCCCCGCAGCATTGTTCAGGCCTGCATTGCCAGCCTGTCTGCAACGCCCTCGCTGCACCTGACCCTCGTCGGTCAACCCTCCCTTCTTGAAGAATTGATTGCCAGCCATCCGGCGGTAGATCGCGCGCGCCTGACTGTTACAGCGGCCAGCGAAACCATCGGCATGGATGAAAAGCCGGCGGTCGCCCTTCGCGGCAAGCCTGATTCTTCAATGCGGGTGGCGCTTGAGTTGTTGCGTGATGGCAAGGTGCAAGCCTGTGTCAGTGCCGGCAACACCGGGGCGTTGATGGCGTTGTCGCGGCATGTGCTCAAGACGCTGCCCGGTATCGATCGGCCGGCGATGGTCGCGGCGATTCCCACGCAGCGAGGTTATTGCCAGTTGCTCGACCTCGGGGCAAACGTCGATTGCAGTGCCGAGCACCTGTTTCAGTTCGCCGTGATGGGCTCGGTGGCCGCTGAGGCGCTGGGTGTGGCTCGTCCGCGTGTAGCCCTGCTGAATATCGGCACCGAAGACATCAAGGGCAACCAGCAGGTCAAGCTCGCTGCCAGCCTGTTGCAAGGTGCTCGGGGCTTGAATTACATCGGTTTCGTCGAAGGGGATGGTTTGTACCGGGGCGAGGCGGATGTGGTGGTGTGTGACGGGTTTGTCGGCAATATCCTGCTCAAGTCCAGCGAGGGCCTGGCGACGATGATTGCCACGCGTATCGAGGCCTTGTTCAAGCAGAGCCTGGCGTCCCGTTTGGTCGGCGCTCTGGCGCTGCCGTTGATGCGCCGCTTGCAGGCCGACCTCGCGCCGGCGCGGCACAACGGTGCGAGCTTTCTGGGGCTGCAGGGCATTGTGGTGAAAAGCCACGGCTCGGCCGGTGTGCAGGGCTTTCAGAGTGCGATTGCGCGAGCGCTGATCGAGATTCAGGAAAACCTGCCGCAACGTCTGCGCGGCCGTCTTGAGGATCTGTTGCCTTAGGCGAATTGGCCCGGGAGTGCTTAAATGTGACCGGCCAGTTCAATTGACCATCCAATCTGTCAGTTTCGCGCGCTCCCATAGTCGGCGCGCGCATTTTTGACGACCAGATCATTAGGGGCTTGTTACATGTCTACATCCCTCGCATTCGTCTTTCCAGGGCAGGGTTCGCAGTCCCTCGGCATGTTGGCCGAGCTGGGCGCGCAACATCCGCTGATCCTGGAAACCTTCAAGGAAGCTTCCGATGCCTTGGGTTACGACCTGTGGGCACTGACCCAGCAGGGGCCGGAAGAGCAACTCAATCAAACCGATAAAACCCAGCCGGCCATCCTGACCGCTTCGATCGCCCTGTGGCGCTTGTGGCTGGCGGAAGGCGGCGCGCGCCCGGCTTACGTGGCCGGTCACAGCCTGGGCGAATACAGCGCCCTGGTGGCTGCGGGCAGCCTGACCCTCGCTGAAGCGGTCAAGCTGGTTGAGCGTCGTGGTCAGTTGATGCAAGAAGCCGTTCCAGCCGGGCAGGGCGGCATGGCCGCTATCCTGGGTCTGGACGATGCCGTCGTGATCGAGGCCTGCAAAGAAGCGGCCCAGGGCGAAGTGGTCAGCGCAGTGAACTTCAACTCCCCTGGCCAGGTGGTGATCGCCGGTGCCAAGGCGGCGGTTGAGCGTGCCATCGAAGGCTGCAAGGCCCGTGGCGCCAAGCGTGCCTTGCCCTTGCCGGTGAGCGTGCCGTCCCATTGTGAGCTGATGCGCCCGGCTGCCGAGCGTTTTGCCGAGTCCATCGCCGCCATCAATTGGAAGGCGCCGCAGATCCCGCTGGTGCAGAACGTCAGCGCGGCCGTGGCCGCCGACCTCGACACCCTCAAGCGCGACCTGCTGGAGCAACTCTACAAGCCGGTGCGCTGGGTCGAGTCGGTCCAGACCCTGGCTGCCAATGGCGCCACCGAGCTGGTTGAGTGTGGCCCGGGCAAGGTCCTGGCCGGCCTGAACAAGCGCTGCGCCGACGGCGTATCCACCGCTAACCTCAATACACCTGACGCCTTCGCTGCCGCTCGTGCGGCGCTGGCCTGAACCCTGAAATTAGGAGAAGCCTGCATGAGTCTGCAAGGTAAAGTTGCACTGGTTACCGGCGCCAGCCGTGGTATTGGCCAGGCGATTGCCCTCGAACTGGGCCGTCAGGGCGCTGTTGTGATCGGCACCGCCACGTCCGCCTCCGGCGCTGAGCGTATCGCCGCGACCTTGAAGGAAAACGGCGTGCAGGGCACCGGCCTTGAGCTGAACGTGACCAGTGATGAATCGGTTGCTGCGGTATTGGCCCAGATCACTGCACAATTTGGCGCGCCGGCTATTCTGGTAAACAACGCCGGTATCACCCGCGACAACCTGATGATGCGCATGAAAGACGACGAGTGGTACGACGTGGTCGATACCAACCTGAACAGTCTGTTTCGCCTGTCCAAGGGCGTTTTGCGCGGCATGACCAAGGCTCGTTGGGGTCGAATTATCAATATTGGCTCCGTAGTGGGTGCCATGGGCAACGCAGGCCAAGTAAACTACGCAGCCGCCAAAGCCGGTCTGGAAGGTTTCAGCCGTGCATTGGCACGTGAAGTCGGTTCGCGGTCGATTACGGTCAACTCGGTGGCCCCAGGGTTCATCGACACCGATATGACCCGCGAACTGCCGGAAGCACAGCGCGAAGCCTTGCTGACGCAGATTCCGCTGGGCCGTCTGGGCCAGGCTCAAGAGATCGCGAATGTGGTCACTTTCCTGGCATCCGACGGTGCGGCATACGTGACTGGGGCTACAATCCCGGTGAACGGCGGGATGTACATGAGTTAAATTGTGACGGATCGCTTCAAAAAAATGTCATACGAGCTGTCTAAAATCCGTTATAAAGCTGCAACTTAATTTATAGGCAGGTGGCCTGCCGGGTACAAGGGTGAAGCTTTCAGTTGAAAAGCTGAAAAGGCTTTCTATACACTTACCCACTGGCCAGCTGCCTGAATTTGTCCATTAGGAGTTAAACAAGGTATGAGCACCATCGAAGAGCGCGTCAAGAAAATCGTCGCCGAGCAACTGGGCGTTAAAGAAGAAGAAGTGACCAACACTGCTTCCTTCGTAGAAGACCTGGGTGCCGATTCCCTTGACACCGTTGAGCTGGTGATGGCTCTGGAAGAGGAATTCGAGACCGAAATCCCGGACGAAGAAGCTGAAAAAATCACTACTGTTCAAGCTGCCATCGACTACGTTACTAGCCACCAGGCGTAATAGTTTGTAGTCGTCGCTTGCTGTTAGGGAAAAACCGCACTGCTGTAACGGCGTGCGGTTTTTTCTTTAGCTCTGAAGCAAAGTGAGCTCTGAAGCAAAGTGTCGTCATCAAGAAAAAGGAGAGTGCTGTGTCGCGTAGACGCGTCGTAGTCACCGGTATGGGTATGTTGTCGCCACTGGGTACGGATGTGCCGAGCAGTTGGCAGGGCATTCTTGCTGGCCACAGTGGTATTGGTCTGATCGAACACACGGACCTTTCTGCCTATTCCACCCGTTTTGGCGGCTCGGTAAAGGGCTTCAATGTCGAGGAATATCTCTCGATCAAAGAATCCCGCAAACTCGACCTGTTCATTCAATACGGCCTGGCAGCCGGTTTTCAGGCGGTGCGTAATGCCGGCCTGGAAGTGACCGACGCCAACCGTGAGCGCATCGGCGTGGCCATGGGTTCGGGTATTGGCGGTTTGACCAATATCGAAGAAACCAGCCGCACCTTGCACGATTCCGGCCCCCGTCGAATTTCACCGTTCTTCGTGCCGGGCTCGATCATCAATATGATTTCCGGTTTCCTGTCGATCCACTTGGGCGCACAGGGACCTAACTACGCCATTGCCACGGCGTGCACCACAGGCACGCACTGCATCGGCATGGCTGCACGTAACATTGCCTATGACGAAGCCGACGTGATGATCGCCGGTGGCGCCGAAATGGCCGCCTGCGGGCTGGGCATGGGCGGCTTCGGCGCGTCCCGTGCACTGTCGACTCGCAACGATGAGCCGACTCGCGCCAGTCGTCCGTGGGACAAGGGCCGTGACGGCTTTGTACTGTCCGACGGTGCCGGTGCGCTGGTACTGGAAGAGCTGGAGCACGCCAAGGCGCGTGGTGCCACGATCTACGCCGAGCTGATTGGCTTTGGTATGAGCGGCGACGCCTACCACATGACCTCGCCACCGGCCGACGGTGCCGGTGCTGCACGTTGCATCACCAACGCTTTGCGTGATGCGAAGGTCAACCCTGACCAGGTGCAGTACATCAACGCCCACGGCACCTCGACCCCGACCGGCGATTTGGCGGAAGCCGAAGCCATCAAGTCGGTGTTCGGCGAGCACGCGTACAAGCTGGCAGTCAGCTCCACCAAGTCCATGACCGGCCACTTGTTGGGTGCGGCGGGCGCGGTCGAAGCGATCTTCAGCGTGATGGCGATCAAGGATCAGGTCGCTCCACCGACCATCAACCTTGATGAGCCGGACGAAGGCTGCGACCTGAACTTCGTGCCTCACGAAGCGCAGCCGATGCCGATCGACGTGGCGATTTCCAACTCGTTCGGTTTCGGTGGCACCAACGGTTCGCTGGTGTTCCGCCGGTTCGCTGAGTGATGCACAGCTGGGTCGACGGTCAGCCAGCGGACAACGTGCCCCTGAAAGATCGCGGCCTGGCGTATGGCGACGGGTTGTTCGAGACCATCGCCGTAAAGGCCGGGCAGCCTGTGCTGCTCGACCGTCACCTGCAACGCCTCGCTGAGGGTTGCAGGCGGCTCGCCTTGGTTGCGGATCAAGCGCTGATCCGCAGCGAGGTGTTGGCGTATGCCGCCGTCCTGGGCGACGGCGTACTCAAGTTGATCCTCACCCGTGGCGACAGCCTGCGCGGTTATGGCATCAACCCCGGCGCTCCGGTGCGCCGTATCTTGCAGGGCAGTCCGCCCGCAACCTATCCCCATGCTCACGGAGCCGACGGCATCCGCCTGTTTCCGTGTGCGACTCGCTTGGCCGAGCAGCCGTTGCTGGCGGGTCTCAAGCACCTTAATCGTCTCGAACAAGTGATCGCCCGCGCTGAGTGGCAAGATACCGAGCATGCCGAAGGCTTGATGCTGGATATGTCCGGACGCGTCATTGAGGGCGTTTTCAGCAACCTGTTCCTGGTGCGCAACGGCCTGTTACTAACCGCTGATCTGAATCGTTGTGGCGTTGCCGGGGTGATGCGCGCGGAAGTTCTGGCACAGGCGCAGGCGCTGGGCATCCCGTGGGCCGTGGCCGACATCAGCCTTGAGCAGTTGCAGCAGGCTGACGAAGTCTTTGTCTGCAACAGCGTTTATGGCATTTGGCCGGTGCGTGGTTGCGCTGCGATGAGCTGGTCGGTTGGGCCGCTCACCCGTAAACTGCAGGGCATTGTTCGCGCGCTATTGGATATTTGAGTTGATACGAAAACTGGTTTTACTGCTGCAAATCGGCCTGGTCTCGGCAGGCTTGCTGCTGGGCTTCTCGGCCTGGAAGCTCGACTCTGCCCTGAAGCAGCCCCTGAATCTGACCCAGGAACAATTGCTCGATGTGCCTGCCGGGTCGACCCCGACGGGCACCTTTAATCGCCTTGAAGCTGACGGCGTACTTGATGGTGCGTTCTGGTTACGTCTTTACTGGCGCTTCAACCTCGATGGTCAGCCGTTGCACAGCGGCGAATACCGCATGACTCCTGGCCTGACCGCGGAGGGCTTGATCGGCTTGTGGCAGCGCGGCGAAGTGGTGCAATACAGCCTGACGCTGGTCGAAGGCTGGAACTTTCGGCAGGTACGGTCGGCTCTGGCCAAGCACGAAAAGATCGTGCAGACCTTGTCGGGCCTGAGCGATAGCCAAGTCATGGACAAGCTCGGTCACCCTGGCGTGTTTCCTGAAGGGCGCTTCTTCCCTGATACCTATCGCTTCGTGCGCGGCATGACCGATGTCGAATTCCTGAAAAAGGCCTACAACCGCCTCGACGACGTCCTCGCCCAGGAGTGGAGCAAGCGCGCCGCCGATGCGCCGTACACCGACCCTTACCAGGCGCTGATAATGGCTTCGCTGGTGGAGAAAGAGACCGGTGTGCCGGAAGAGCGCGGGCAGATCGCCGGTGTCTTCGTGCGCCGCATGAAGATCGGCATGCTGTTGCAGACTGACCCGACGGTGATCTATGGCCTGGGTGAACGCTACAACGGCAAGTTGACCCGCGCTCATCTCAAGGAAGCCAACCCCTACAACACCTACATGATTGCCGGCCTGCCGCCGACGCCGATCGCGATGGTCGGTCGCGAGGCGATTCACGCCGCGTTGAACCCGGTGTCGGGCAGTAGCCTGTATTTCGTCGCCCGGGGCGATGGCAGCCATATTTTCTCTGATGACCTGGATGCGCATAATGCCGCCGTGCGTGAGTTTCAGCTCAAACGCCGGGCCGACTATCGCTCCAGCCCGGCGCCGGTGGTGAAACCATCGGAAGACCCGGCGGCGCCTGCCGATGCACCGACTCAAGCGCCGCTGGTGAAACCATCGGAAGACTCGGCGCCACCTGCCGATGCGCCGACTCCAGCGCCGGTTGAACAACCGACCGAGCCTGCGCCGGCCACCGCTGCGCCGCAAAGCCCGCAATGACTCTGACTAAGGACTGCCTGTGACTGGCTTGTTTATTACCCTGGAAGGCCCGGAAGGCGCCGGCAAAAGCACCAACCGCGATTACCTGGCCGAGCGCTTGCGCGCCGAGGGTGTTGAAGTGGTGCTGACCCGTGAGCCCGGCGGCACGCCGTTGGCCGAACGCATTCGTGAAGTGCTGTTGGCCCCAGGTGAAGAACAGATGAACCCGGACACCGAGCTGCTGCTGGTGTTTGCTGCCCGTGCCCAGCACCTGGCTGAAGTGATCCGCCCGGCACTCGCGCGCGGTGCGGTGGTGATTTGCGATCGGTTTACCGATTCCACCTACGCCTACCAGGGCGGTGGCCGTGGCTTGTCGCTGGCGCGCATCGCTGCACTGGAAACTTTCGTTCAGGGCGATGTGCGCCCTGACTTGACCCTGCTGTTCGATCTGCCGGTGGAAGTCGGTATGGCCCGTGCCAGTGCCCGCGGTCGCCTGGACCGCTTCGAGCTGGAAGGGCGTGCGTTCTTTGATGCCGTGCGCGCTGCATTCCTCACGCTCGCCAAGGCTGAGCCGGCACGTTATTCCGTGCTGGACGCGGCCCAACCGCTGGCCCAGGTACAACAAGCCATTGATGCGCTGCTACCTCAACTCCTGGAGCGCGCCCGTGGCTGAAGCCTATCCATGGCAGGACAGTCTCTGGCAACAATTGGCCGGCCGCGCCCAGCATGCCCACGCCTATTTGCTGCACGGGCCGATTGGTATCGGCAAGCGCGCACTCGCCGAGCGCCTCATGGCCAGCCTGTTGTGCCAGCGCCCGGTTCATCTGGAAGCCTGCGGCGAGTGCAAATCCTGCCTGTTGCTCAAGGCCGGAAGCCACCCCGATAACTACTTGCTGGAACCTGAGGAAGCCGACAAGGCGATCAAGGTCGACCAGGTGCGTGACCTGGTCAGCTTTGTGGTGCAGACCGCACAGATGGGCGGGCGCAAGGTCGTCCTGATCGAGCCGGTGGAAGCGATGAACATCAACGCCGCCAACGCCTTGCTCAAGAGCCTGGAAGAACCCTCGGGTGATACGGTGCTGTTGTTGGTGAGCCATCAGTCCAGCCGCTTGTTGCCGACCATTCGCAGCCGCTGTGTCCAGCAGGCCTGCCCTTTGCCGAGCGAAGCCCTGAGTTTGCAGTGGCTGGCCCAGGCGCTGCCTGAGTGCTCGCAGGAAGAGCGCGTCGAGCTGCTGACCCTGGCCGCCGGTTCACCGCTGGCTGCCGTGAAGCTGCAAGCCCAGGGCGTGCGCGAGCAGCGTGCGCTGGTGGTGGAGGGCGTCAAAAAGCTGCTCAAGCAAGAGCAGTCCGCGACGCAACTGGCCGAAGGCGCCTGGAAAGACATTCCCTTGTTGTTGCTGTTCGACTGGTTCTGCGACTGGTCGAGCCTGATCCTGCGCTACCAGTTGACCCAGGATGAAAGCGGCTTGGGCCTGCCGGATATGCGCAAGGTGGTGCAGTACCTCGCGCAGAAAAGCGCGCAAGACAAGGTGTTGAATATCCAGGACTGGATTCTGGCCCAGCGCCAGAAGGTTCTCGGCAAAGCCAACCTCAACCGCGTGCTGCTGCTTGAAGCGCTGTTGGTGCAGTGGGTCGGCTTGCTCGGCCGGCGTTAATTTCAGTGGCCGACGGGTGTATCGTTGGCCGCCTACTTTCCGTGACTCAACTTTCCGGACTCAAGTCGTAACTTCCTATGCTCGTAGATTCCCATTGCCACCTTGATCGCCTCGACCTTGCCCAGCACGGCGGCTCCCTCGATGCCGCCCTTGAGGCAGCGCGCCAGCGCGGAGTAGGGCACTTCCTGTGCATCGGCGTGAGCGCCGAAAACGCTGCCGACGTCAAAGCACTGGCCGACCGGTATGCCGATGTCGATTGCTCGGTAGGCATCCACCCGTTGGACCTCAAGCCCGGTGAAGCGCCGGCCCTCGATTGGCTATTGGGCGAACTCAACCACCCGCGAGTGGTGGCCATTGGCGAAACCGGCCTGGACTATCACTACGAGCCGGAGGCCGCCGAGTTGCAGCAGGCCTCGTTTCGCCTGCACCTGCACGCCGCGCAGCAAACCGGCAAGCCGGTGATCGTCCACACCCGTGGCGCCCGCGCTGACACGCTGACCCTGCTGCGTGAAGCAGCGTTGCCCCAGGCCGGCGTGCTGCATTGCTTCACCGAAGACTGGGACATGGCCAAGGCCGCCCTGGACCTGGGCTTCTACATTTCCCTGTCCGGTATTGTCACCTTCCGCAACGCCGACGCCCTGCGCGACGTTGCGCGTCAGGTGCCGGCCGACCGCCTGCTGGTGGAAACCGACTCGCCGTACCTGGCGCCGATTCCCCATCGCGGCAAGCCGAACCTGCCGGAATATGTGCGCGACGTGGCGGATTACCTGGCAATGCTGCGGGGCGAGTCGTACGAGCGCTTTGCCGAGCAGACCACCGCGAACTTCAAGCGGTTGTTCCCGCTGGCCCACGTCGCTGGGTAAGGCAGGCAAATCGCAGGCAAAAAAAACCCGGGTTCTGGGGGGTGAATCCGGGCTAAGACCATTAGGAGTAAAACAAGGGCACGCAGTCCGTCGGTACCCAGGTCGACGCGTCACTTGGGGGAGATGCCACGCCGACAGTTCAAGTATTGATCAGTATCCGATTCAGTCCAGTCGCATCTGATCGTTTTTTAAACAGATTTGGAATACGCGCGCTTCGCTTGAGTTCTCATTGCGCAGGTGCACAGGGGCAGTTGTTGCGTATTATTTCTGACTGGCAGCGAGCAAATCGTTGGCGTGTTGAAAGTAAAGTGCGTTGCGGGTTCACATAGACGTTGCCCAACGACCGTTCAGTCGGGATAATCCCTCGCATCGGGTAAATCGTATCGCCGCGTATCCGTGGCCCTGCGCAACCCTCCCTATTTCGACCTTTGCAGACCTCTTCCTCATGCACAAAGAACCCCGTAAGGTCCGTGAGTTTCGCCGCCGTGAGCAGGAAATTCTCGACACCGCACTCAAGTTATTCCTTGAACAAGGTGAAGACAGTGTCACCGTCGAGATGATTGCGGATGCCGTGGGTATCGGCAAAGGCACGATCTACAAGCACTTCAAATCCAAGGCGGAAATTTACCTGCGCCTGATGCTCGATTACGAGCGCGACTTGAACGAACTGCTGCATTCGGCTGATGTGGACAAGGACAAGGAAGCCCTGTCGCGCGCCTACTTCGAGTTCCGCATGCGTGATCCGCAGCGCTATCGCCTGTTCGACCGCCTGGAAGAGAAGGTGGTCAAAGGCCATCAGGTGCCGGAAATGGTCGAGGAGCTGCACAAGATCCGCGCCTCGAACTTCGAACGCCTGACCTTGCTGATCAAGGGCCGCATCAGCGAAGGCAAGCTTGAAGATGTGCCGCCTTATTTCCACTATTGCGCCGCCTGGGCGTTGGTGCACGGCGCGGTTGCGCTGTACCACTCGCCGTTCTGGAGCAATGTGCTGGAAGATCAGGAAGGTTTCTTCCAGTTCCTGATGGATATCGGCGTGCGCATGGGCAACAAACGCAAGCACAGCGCTGAACTGCCAGGCGCTGAACCGAAGAGCGGCGACGCGCCTGCCAGTTAAGCTATTCCTGACAGTGATGGCGCAATCAATCACTGCCAGTTGCAGTACCCCAGGAATATACTCAGGCAAGGACCTTGCTAAAAGTTGATTTATAAGTCAGCTTTTAGATCGCCCGTACAATCCTCTGCCGGAGTGATCCATGATCGTTGATCGTCAAGGCAGGCGGTTTCGCAATTTGCGGATCAGCCTGACCTCAGCCTGCAATTACGCGTGTACCTACTGTGTGCCCAACGGCAAACGGTTGGTGGCTGCCCAAGACGAACTCTCGGCCGAGGCCATGGCCCGTGGTGTGGCTTATCTGATCGAAGCGGCGGGCATCGAGCGCCTGCGCATCACCGGCGGCGAGCCGCTGGTCAGCCCCAAGCTGGAAGCCTTCATGGGCGCGGTGGGCGGGATGGGTCTCAGTGATATCAGCCTGACCACCAACGGCCAACTGCTCGCCCGCAAACTGCCACTGCTGGTGGACGCCGGCATTCGCCGCATCAACGTGTCCCTCGACACGTTGGACGCCGACGCTTTCCGCAGCATCGCCCGTGGCGGTGACTTGGCCACCGTGCTGGACGGCATGGACCAGGCCCGCGCTGCCGGGATCAAAATCAAAGTCAATATGGTGCCATTGCGCGGGCAGAACCTCGACCAGGTGATGCCGTTGCTCGACTACTGCCTGGAGCGCGGCTACGAGTTGCGTTTTATCGAGCTGATGCGCATGGGGCATCTGGCCAAGGACTCCAATGCGTTCCTGCAGCAATTTGTCAGCCTGCAGCAATTGCTCAGCCTGATCGGCGAACACCACGAATACCTGCAAGCCAATGCCCCGGTGGACGCCACTGCGGTGCGTTACGAAGTGCCGGGCAAAGGCTTTTTCGGCGTGATTGCCAACGAAAGCGTGCCGTTTTGCCGGACCTGTTCGCGCCTGCGGCTGTCATCCACCGGCTGGTTGCATGGCTGCCTGTCGTCGAGCAATCGTCACTACGTCGGCGACCTGCTGGACAAACCGCGTCACCAGGCTTTACCGGCCTTGCAAGGCTTGTTGGTGAAGGCGTTGGGCGATAAGCAGGAAGTGGCCTTCTCCGGTGGTGCGACGATCATGAAGATCATCGGCGGCTAGCCCAAACGTGCGCCGAACCCTGTGGCAACACGCCTGCTCGCACATTTGTTGTGTGTAGTTCTTGGATGGCGCGGATTCTGCATCTTGTGCCCATTCGCCGGTTTTCCGTCACCGGCTTTTGGAGGATTGGGATGCGTAGTCTGGTTTTGTTGCTGGCGTCGTTGACGCTGAGTGGTTGCATGACCGTCAGCGATATGGCCGAAGGCACCCGCTATCAGATGAGCGACGCCGGGTTGCTGGACCACAGTGATACCCGCCGTACTGCGTCCGTTCGCATACAGCCGGACTCCTTTGTCTTTATCGCCCAAGGCGCTTTCGTACCGCCGGGCAGTGCCTACCCTCGACCTAACGTGGTGGCCGAAGAGGCCTTTAACGGCTTCGTCGAATATTTCCCCATGGTGCGCCGCGCCCGCCAGCCTGAAGGCCTGGAACAAGCCATGGCCGAAGCGCGTGCAGCGGGTGCGCATTACCTGCTGTATTGCCGTTTTGCGGCGGCCGATGACCGTATCGGCAATGCCGATGAGTGGACCGATCAGCAGGCATTGGACCGCGTGGGGATCGACAGTGGCGTCATCCAGATCATGTTGATCGAGACCAGCACCCAGTATTTGATTGATACTGCACGTATTCGCAGTCGTGGCGGTTTACTGACGTTCCATGACAACAAGCCAGAAGACCTGATTGCCCGCCCGCTGGCGAAGTACGCCCGAGGCCTGCTGGGCATGAGTGATCAGTAACCTCACAGGTAAATAAGGGAGAGCCCATGACCGATTCCGCCAAGGCCAATGATCTATTGGCTCAACTGCCCAAGGGCAAGGGGCCGGCACCGGTGCATCTGTGGAACCCGGCGTTTTGCGGCGATATCGATATGCGCATCGCCCGCGATGGCACCTGGTTTTATCAGGGCACGCCGATTGGGCGTAAGCCGATGGTCAAGTTGTTCTCCAACATCATCCGCCGCGACGGCGATGCGTATTTTCTGGTGACGCCGGTGGAAAAGGTCGGCATCACCGTCGATGATGCGCCGTTTGTCGCGTTAACCCTTGAAGTCGAAGGGCAGGGCGAAAGCCAGGTACTGCGCTTTACCACCAATGTCGACGAACAGGTCGAAGCCGGGCTGGAACACCCGTTGCGCGTGGTGATCGACCCGGTCACCCAAGAACCCGCGCCTTATCTGCGGGTGCGCACCAACCTCGAAGCCCTCGTGCATCGCAACGCCTTTTACCAATTGGTCGAGTTGGCGGTCAGTCGTCCGATCAACGGTCAGAACTGGCTTGGCGTATGGAGCGGCGGGGAGTTTTTCCGCATTGGCCTTGAGCCTTAAGGCGGGTTTTTTCATCGCGCTGAAATAATTTACTTGCTGGCACTGGACGCTTTCGGTTATCAATTTGTACATGATTAGACATGTCCGATTTGATAAGAAAAAACGCGTCGTCGACGAGCTCATCCGCCGTATCGAGGGCGGAGTGATGGCCGACGGTTTCCTGCTGCCGGGCGAGCATCAGTTGGCCGAAGAGTTCGCGGTCAGCCGTGGCACGCTGCGCGAAGCCTTGGCTGAACTCAAACGGCGCAACTACATCGCCACCCAGAGCGGCGTCGGCTCCATCGTCACCTTCGACGGCATGGTGCTCGACCAACGCAACGGCTGGGCCCAGGCCCTGGCGGATACCGGCGCGCGGGTCATCACTGACATCCTGCGTCTGGAGGCGGTGACCCGTCCCGACCTGCTCAGCCGATTCGGCAGTGACCAATTCATCGCCCTCGACCGCCGTCGGCGCACCACGGACGGCACTGCCGTGTCCCTGGAGCGCTCGCTGATGCCCGCTGCCGGTGGCCTGGAAGGCTTGCCGCGCGTGGGCCTGATCGACGATTCCCTGACCATTACCCTGGCCGCTTACGGTTATATCGGCGCCGAAGGTGACCAATGGATCGGCGCCGAGCCCCTCAGCGATGCAGACGCTGAGTTGCTCGGTCGCGCGCCCGGCACCGTGTTTCTCAAGGCCTCGCGCACCACCTACGACCGCCGCGAGCGCTTCATGGAGTACGTCGAAAGTCTGCTCGACCCGCTGCACTTTCGCCTGCATCTGCAGTTTGGAGCGTCAAAATGACCTCGGCAAATCGCGCCCTTGGCGCCTTCTACGGTCTGGCCCTGGGCGACGCTCTGGGCATGCCGACCCAGTCCCTGAGCCGCGAGCAGGTGCAAAAGCGTTTCGGTGCCATCACCGCCCTGGAAGACGCCGACGCCGACCAACCCATCGCGCCAAACATGCCGGCCGGCTCCATCACCGATGACACTGAACAGGCGATCCTGGTCGGCGAGTTGCTGGTGGAAGGCGCAGGCAAGATCGAGCCGACGGTGCTCGCCCAGCGCCTGATCGATTGGGAAGCCGTAATGCGCGCCAAGGGTTCGCAGGATTTGCTCGGCCCGTCGACCAAGCGCGCAATCGACATGATCCTCGCCGGCCACACCCCGGAAGAGTCCGGGCGCTACGGCACCACCAATGGTGCTGCGATGCGCATCACGCCTGTGGGGATTGCCGCGGATGTCAGCGATCCGGCGCAGTTTATCCAGGCGGTGATCCAGGCGTGCCAGGTCACTCACAACACCAGCCTGGGTATTTCCAGCGCGGCGGCCGTTGCGGCGGTGGTCTCGGCGGGTATCAACGGGGTGGATCTGGGGGAAGCGCTGAACATCGGCACCCAAATCGCCCAGCAGGCCGAAGGCCATGGTCACTGGGTTGCCGGTGGACGCATTTCCACCCGCATCAGTTGGGCGCGGACTTTAAGCGTCGGCAGCGGCGACAAAGCCCTGTTTGCCGACTTGCTGTACGAACTGATCGGCACCTCCGTCGCGTCCCAGGAGTCGGTGGTGGTGTCGTTTGCCCTCGCGCAGCAAGTGGCGGTGGGCGCGATGAATGCCTTTGAGGCCCTGTGCCTGGCCGCCAGCCTGGGCGGCGACACTGACACCATCGCCGCGATTCTCGGCGCCATGTTGGGCGCGTGCCTGGGGATGCAGTGCTGGCCTGAAGCAATGATCGAGCAGGTCAAGGCCGTCAACGGCCTGGATTTGCAGCCGTTGGTGCAGGGGCTGCTTGATCTGCGCTAAGCACCGCAGATCAAGGTGGGAGCGGGCTTGCCCGCGATAGCGACCTGTCAGTCACTGATGCATCAACTGGAAGGCCGCTATCGCAGGCAAGCCAGCTCCCACATTAAATCGTAGGTGAGTCAGGACGACCGGTTAAAGCTTTGAGTATCTGCCACAACCACAACAATACAGGCACCAGGAGCACCCCTCATGAGCACCCCTTCTTCCGGCCAAAGCGCCGGGCAACTGGAAACACGTGGTATCGAACCGGTCCCGGAAAGCGAGTGCAACGGCCACCCGCTGCAACTGTTCTGGGTGTGGTTTGCCGCTAACATCAGCATCCTCGGCTTGCCGCTTGGCGCGACGTTGGTGGCGTTTCGTGGCTTGGCAATCTGGCAGGCAATCATCGTCGCCATTCTCGGCGCTGCCGGCTCCTTCGCGGTGGTAGGCATCATCTCCATCGCCGGCCGGCGTGGGCGTGCACCGAGCTTGACCCTGTCGCGCGCGATTTTCGGCGTGCGTGGCAATATCGGCCCGACCCTGGTGTCACTGATGTCGCGCCTGGGCTGGGAAACCGTCAACACCACCACTGCAGCCTTCGTGCTGCTGTCGCTGTGTTCGATCCTGTTCCATTCGCCGGTCGAGGCGAAAAGCGCACCAGTGCTGACACTGATATTCATCGCCATTTTCGTGCTGCTGACCTTGTCTGTTTCCGGCCTGGGCCACGCCACGCTGCTGGTGATTCAGAAGTGGGCTACCTATGTATTCGGTGGGTTGAATATTCTGGTCGGCGGCTTCCTCTGCGCAACCATCGACTGGAGCGCGGTGTTCAATGCCACCCCGGCGCCGCTGAGCGCGATGATCATCGGCGTCGGCACCATGGCCGCCGGCACCGGTATCGGTTGGGCCAACGCCGGTGCCGACATGTCGCGCTACCAGCACCGCAGCGTCAAGGCCGCGCGCCTGGTGGCCTCTGCCGCGTTTGGTGCGGGGATTCCGTTGGTGCTGCTGATCACCCTTGGCGGCCTGCTGTCGGTCGGCAACAACGACCTGGCCTCGGCCACTGACCCGATCATCGCGATCCGCGACATGCTCCCTACCTGGATGGCCGTGCCGTACCTGATTACTGCGTTTGGTGGGCTGTTGCTCTCCAACAACCTTTCGGTGTATTCGGCGGGCCTGACGACCTTGACCCTCGGCTTGAAGGTCAAGCGCGTGCACGCGGTCATCGTCGATATTGTGGCGATCTTCGCCGGTTCGATTTACTTCATGCTGATCGCCGACAGCTTCTATGGCCCGTTCATCACCTTCATCTCGCTGCTGGCAGTACCGATCACCGCGTGGGTCGGGATCTTCGTGGTCGACCTGATTCACCGCCACTACTACAGCGCCAAGGACCTGTTGGACGTAAGCCCAAGCAGTGCCTATTGGTACCGTGGCGGCGTGGAGTGGCGTGCATTCGGCGCCTGGGCGGTGGCGATCGTGTTGGGTTTCAGCTTCACCACTATCGGCACCACCGCCGAAAACATCTGGTTCGCCGGGCCATTGTCCGACTCCTGGCTGGGCCACAACGGCCTGGGCTGGATTGTCACCTTCCTGGTGGCCGGCGGTAGTTATGCCGTAATGGGCGGCGCGGCCGACCGTCGTTCAGCGTTAGTAGAGAGCCCCAATGTCTAGATTGCTGCACACCGGCCAGGTCATCGTCGACCTGGTCATGGCCCTCGATACCTTGCCCGCGACGGGCGGCGATGTGCTGGCGCAATCGGCCAGTTTCGAAGCCGGCGGTGGCTTCAACGTGATGGCAGCCGCGCGGCGCAATGGTTTGCCGGTGGTCTACCTCGGGCGCCATGGAACAGGGCGCTTCGGCGACCTGGCCCGCGCGGCCATGCAGGCCGAAGGTGTGGAGATGGTTCAGGAAGCCAGCGACGATAAAGACACGGGTTTGTGTGTGTCGCTGACTGAGGCCACCACTGAGCGCACCTTCATTTCCCACATCGGCGCTGAAGGTGACTTGAGGGCTGAGGATTTGGCCGGCGTGTTACCGCGCGCGGACGATTATGTGTACGTCAGCGGCTACAGTTTGTTGCTCGAAGGCAAGGCCCAGGCCTTGCTCGATTGGCTGCTGGCGCTGCCGCGTGAAATCACCGTGGTGTTCGACCCGGGGCCGTTGGTCAAGGCGCCGGATTCGGCCTTGATGACTGTTTTGCTGCCGCGTATCGATATCTGGACCAGCAACGGCCCGGAAGCCCTTGCGTTTACCGGCGCCGGGACGCTGGCCGAGGCGCTGCTGGCGCTCAATCGCCACCTGCCCGCCGAAGCCTTGCTGGTGGTGCGCGATGGGCCCAATGGCTGCTGGGTGAGCCGTCAAGGCAAGGCGGAGCATGTGCCGGGTTTCAAGGTGCACGCGGTGGACAGCAACGGCGCTGGCGATGCCCATGCCGGTGTGTTTCTGGCCGGGTTGGCCAAGGGCTTGGCGCCCGCTGCGGCGGCACGCCGGGCCAATGCCGCGGCAGCGCTGGCGGTCACGCGCTGGGGCCCGGCGACGTCGCCCGGGGCTGACGAAGTGGATGCATTGTTGGCAAAATAGGCGGTCGTCAGCACGGAGCAACGCAATGACGCAGAATATCTACGACACGCCCGCCTTCTTCGAGGGCTACAGCAAGATGGGCCGCTCGGTCGAAGGCCTGGCCGGTGCGCCGGAGTGGCCTGCGTTGCAGGCACAGCTGCCAGCGATGGCTGGCTTGAACGTGGTGGACCTGGGCTGTGGCTATGGCTGGTTCAGTCGCTGGGCTCAGGAGCAGGGCGCTGCGCACGTGCTCGGTCTGGACGTGTCGCACAAGATGCTGGCGCGGGCCAAAGAGATGACCTCGGCAGCGGGTATCACCTACACGGTTGCCGACCTGGAGCAACTTGACCTGCCGGCGGCCTCATTCGATCTGGCCTACAGCTCCCTGGCCTTCCATTACATCGTCGACCTCAAGGGCCTGTTCGAGCGTATCCACCAGGCGCTGGTGCCCGGCGGGCGACTGGTGTTTTCCATCGAGCATCCTATTTTCATGTCACCGCGCAATCCTGGGTGGCTGGTCGATGATCAAGGCCGAAAAAGTTGGCCGGTGGATGGCTATCAAATCGAAGGGCCACGCGTCACCAACTGGCTGGCCGATGGCGTGATCAAGCAGCACCGTACGCTGGGCACGTTGCTCAATCTGTTGATTCAGGCGGGGTTTGCGTTGAGTCATATCGAGGAGTGGGGCCCAAGCGAAGCGGACCTGATGGCGCGGCCAGAACTGGCGGAAGAACAAGAGCGCCCGATGATGCTGCTGGTGTCGGCACACCGCTGATCTCACTGGCAACTCAGCTCAACCTGTGGGAGCGGGCTTGCTCGCGAAGGCGCGGTGTCAGTCGACATCTTGGTTGACTGTCACTGCGCATTCGCAAGCAAACCCGCTAGCACAAGGGGGCTGAATGGCTGATCTTTCTTACGCTTCGATACGCGCAGCCTTGCGCGCCTGTATGGCGGTATCGGTGGCTTTGCTTGCAAGCGGCATTGCACTACGGCCACTGGCCCTGTCGCCAGGGCCAGGCCAGGCAACATGCATCAGTGACGGCTTTCACCTTCCAACTTGCGCGCCTCGTCCACACCGGACGCGGTCAGCTTGATCGGCAGGTTCAACGAATATTCACCGGCGTCGTCGGTGGTCACATGCCCATCCTTGATAAGCCCACGGTCCTGCAGGAAGGCCAAGACACTGGCAACCTCCTTCTCGCCGCGGTAGTTATCCAAAACCTCTTTGCCCAAACCGTGCGGGTGGGCGTGCAGCAGGCGGGTGAGGACTTCTTTTTCAAGGTTTCTATCGACGTTCATGTGTACCTCTTCACTGGGAAATGATCGGGTGTCAGTGCTGCTATCGATGCATTAAGGCGCGGGTTGTTTCGGTGCGCCGGGGATGTTGTTGTCATCGCCTTTATTGACCTTCGGCTCATTGCTGATACCAGGGCCCATTTTGCCGTTGCCCACCGCTGCCGGTGCCTGGCGTTGGGTATCGTTGCCTTTGGTGCGTGGGTCAGCGCCGTTGTCGATGATCGCGCCACCATTGGTGTCGAGGCCGGTCCCCATCGAATTCTGGGATTCCTGGGTGGCAGGGCTTGGCGGGCTGCCGACGGGGTCAGTCTTGCCGGTCGACGAGGTCGCGGCGAAGGCGTTCAGCGAGGCGGCGGACAGCAGTCCGGTGAGGGCGAGGGCGGCGAACTTGGAATGCTTCATGGGGTGTCTCCATATGATTAATGTCCTTACCCTTTATTGGTCCGCGCCCGTTTCCGGTTCGTGCCTTGATGGCGACGAACGGTATCAAGTTACCTGTAAGATTTTATGTGCCAAGCGCTGGCGCCAGATCAACCGCGCCACCGTGATCAGCCAGTTGAGCACGGCCACGCCCAACACACTCGCCAGCAGCGTCGGCAGGCCGTAGTCGACGATGAGCTTGCCGGCCAGCCAGGGAAACCCGAACACACCGATAAAGTACGCCAGGCTGAACAGCAGCAATGCCTGGGACGTAGTGCCGGGCGGCGCCTCGCTGGCCATCAGTCCATTAATCACGGAATACGTGAGGCCATAGCCCACCCCCAGCATGGCAGCCGCCAGCAGGTAGCTGAAGTTACCGCTGACACCAAATGCAAACAGTGCGATAGCGCCGAGCATGATCCCGGATAACACACAGGCGGCCCGGTAGGCATCACGCTTGACCACGTGGCCGGCGATCAACAGGCGGCTGGTGATGGCGGCACTCAGGAACCCGGCGAAAAACAACGAATAGTCCAACCCATGGGCCGCTGCATAGCTGGTCTGAAACGATGACAGCCCGCCAAATACACAGCCACCCAGGCCGACCATCAGGATCGCGAATGCAGCTTTGGATGACAGCACTCGACGGCTGGAGGCCCAGGAAATCCTCGCTGTGGGCACATTTGCGTGATGGTTGAGGTGTGCGCCCAGGCGCCAGAACATCACGACGCCCGCGAGGCTGGCGAACCCCGCAATATAGAAGGCCGTTGTAAGCGGCAGGTCCAATGCACTGGCGGCGCGCCCGAGCAAAGGGCCGGCACCGATCCCGCTCAACATGCTGCCCGACAGCAGCGCAAAGTATTTGGCCCGCTGAGGGGGCGCCACCAGCAGTGTCACGATGATCGGGCCCAGGGTGTAGAACACGCCCCAGCCCAACCCCAGGGACAGCCCGAACAGCATCAGGCCTTGACCAACACCCGGCGTCAGCGCAAACCCAAGGCTGGCCACCACCAGCAACACGCCCATCCCCGCGATAGCCCGTGCCGCGCCCACGGCATCGGCCAGATGCCCGCAACACACCACCGCGACAAACGTGCTGAGCATCGCCATGGAAATCACGCTGCCGGCATCATGCTCGTTCCCGCCGCGCGAATGAATCAGCAGCGACAGCAGAAACGTCGAGCCGTAGGACAGTGACAACAGGAAGCTGGCTAGGCAGAACAGCGCGAATGTCTTCGCGCCCACCGCGGGCGTGGCGTGCATGAGCAAGTCTCGAATCGTTGGATTGATGCGCTCTGTTTAGCATGCACGGCCCGGCGGATTGTTCTGTGGTTGGTGGTGCTCGGGTTACCGCGCGACGGAGTAAAGCGCCCCGGTCACCGCGAAATTGCACTGCAATCCGTCATCAAACCGCCTTAATATGTGGGCTTTGAATTTGCCCAAGAGCCGCCCATGACCATCGAGATTCGCCCCGCCGTGCCCAGCGATGCTGCGCAGATCCTGACGTTCATCACCGAGCTTGCCGAGTACGAAAAGGCCCGACATGAAGTGATCGCCAGTGTGGTGGATATCGAGCGCAGCCTGTTCAGCGAGGGTGCCACCGCCCATGGCCTGATTTGTTCGCGGGACGGCTTGCCGATTGGCTTTGCGGTGTTCTTTTTCAGCTATTCCACGTGGTTGGGCAGCAACTGCCTGTACCTCGAAGACCTCTATATCAACCCCGAGCAACGCGGCGGCGGGGCGGGCAAAAAGCTCTTGCGCCACCTCGCCAAGATCGCCTGTGATAACGGCTGCGGGCGGTTTGAATGGAGCGTGCTGGATTGGAACGAGCCGGCGATTGCCTTCTACAAATCGATCGGCGCCCAGCCGCAGGAAGAGTGGGTGCGCTACCGCATGGAAGGTGACGCGCTGCGCGATTTCGCCATCGGCTGAAACCCTGCGTCGTAAACACTGAAGATCAACCTGTGGGAGCGGGCTTGCTCGCGAATGCGGTCGTTCAGCCAATGATTGATTGACTGACCCGGCGCATTCGCGAGCAAGCCTGCTCGCACATTTTTTTGAGTTTATTCCAATATATGGGATGCAAATTTATATATTGAGATATTTCAAATGATGGGTTTATAGTCGGCTGCATCAGCACTCACTACCAAAAATAAAACAGGTGAAGCGATGCAGCCCCAACCGTTGTCATTACCCGCCGTACCCGCGCCTACCTATGGCGAGCGGTTGAAGCACAAAGTGGTGATCATCACCGGTGCCGCCCAAGGCATTGGCGAGGCGATCGTCGCCTGTTTCCAGGCTCAGCAGGCACGCCTGGTGATCGCGGATATCCAGGCCGAAAAAGTCGAAAAAGTCGCCGCGCATTGGCGCGAACGCGGTGCGCAAATCGTCGCGCAAGCGGTCGACATCACCTCCAAAGAGCAGTGGCAGTCGCTGGTCAACCTGGCCATTGAGCGCTTTGGTCGCGTGGATGTGCTGGTCAATTGCGCAGGCGTTAACGTGTTCCGTGACCCCTTGCAGATGACCGACGAAGACTGGCGCCGCTGTTTCGCCATTGACCTTGATGGCGCCTGGTTCGGCTGCCGCACAGTGTTGCCCTTGATGATCGAGCAGGGCATCGGCAACATCATCAACATCGCCTCCACCCATTCCAGCCACATCATCCCCGGCTGTTTTCCCTATCCCGTCGCCAAGCACGGCCTGCTCGGGCTCACGCGCGCCCTGGGCATCGAATACGCGTCCAGGGGCATCCGCGTAAATGCCATCGCCCCTGGGTATATCGAAACTCAGCTCAATGTCGATTACTGGAACGGTTTTCCTGACCCGCACGCCGAGCGTCAGCGCGCCTTCGATTTGCACCCGCCCAAGCGTATCGGCCAGCCGGTAGAGGTGGCGATGACGGCGCTGTTCCTGGCGACTGACGAAGCGCCGTTTATCAATGCAACCTGCCTGATGATCGATGGCGGGCGTTCTGTGATGTACCACGACTAAATCCAACAAGAGGTGGTTCATGTTTAAGAAGACACTCGGCACCCTGGCACTTGCGATCGCGGTCAGCGGCTTTGCATCCGCCGAAGAAGTGAAGATCGGCTTTCTGGTCAAGCAAGCCGAAGAACCCTGGTTCCAGACCGAATGGGCGTTCGCCGAAAAAGCCGGCAAAGACCAGGGCTTTACCGTGATCAAGATCGCCGTGCCCGACGGTGAGAAAACCCTCTCCGCTATCGACACGCTTGCTGCCAACGGCGCCAAGGGCTTTGTGATCTGCCCGCCGGACGTGTCCCTGGGCCCTGCGATCATGGCCAAGGCCAAGCTCAACGGTTTGAAAGTGCTGGCGGTGGACGACCGGTTCGTCGACGCCAAAGGCAAGCCCATGGAAGACGTGCCCTATGTCGGCCTGGACGCCTACAAAATCGGCCAGAAACAAGGCGAGGCCATGGTCACCGAAGCCAAGCATCGCAACTGGGACTGGAAGGACACCTACGCCGTCATCAACACCTTTGACGAGCTGGAAACCGGCAAGAAACGCACCGACGGTTCGGTAGAAGGCCTCAAGGCCGCCGGCTTGCCGGCCGACCACATCCTGTTCAGCGCACAGAAAACCCTCGACGTGCCGGGCAGCATGGACGCCACCAACTCAGCCCTGGTGAAACTGCCCAGCGGCGCGAAAAACCTGCTCATTGGCGGCATGAACGACAGCACCGTACTCGGCGGCGTGCGCGCCACAGAAAGCGCCGGGTTCAAGGCGGCCAACGTCATCGGGGTCGGCATCAACGGCACGGACGCGATTGAAGAGCTGAAAAAATCCGACACCGGGTTCTACGGTTCAATGCTGCTCAGCCCTGACGCGTCAGGCTACAAAACCGCCAGCGCGATGTTCGCGTGGGTCACCAAAGGCACCGAGCCTGCCAAGTTCACCGCCCTGGATAACGTCACCCTGATCACGCGCGCCAACTTCAAGGAAGAGTTGAGCAAAATCGGTCTGTGGAAATGACCGGCGCGGCCCTGCGCTTTAACGGCATCGGCAAGGAATTTCCCGGGGTCAAAGCCCTGGCGCAAATCAGCTTTGAAGCGCGGCCGCACTCGGTGCACGCGCTGATGGGCGAGAACGGCGCGGGCAAGTCCACGCTGCTCAAGATCCTTGGCGGCGCCTACATTCCGAGCAGCGGTACGGTACAGATCGGCGAGCAGACGATGGACTTCAAATCCGCCGCCGACAGCATTGCCAGTGGTGTTGCGGTGATCCATCAGGAGCTGCACCTGGTGCCGGAAATGACCGTGGCGGAGAACCTGTTTCTCGGGCATCTGCCGTCGCGCTTCGGGGTGGTCAACGGCGGCCTGCTACGCAAGCAGGCGTTGGCATGTCTCAAAGGCCTGGCCGATGAAATCGACCCGCAGGAAAAGCTCGGGCGGCTGTCCCTGGGCCAGCGCCAACTGGTGGAGATCGCCAAGGCGTTGTCCCGTGGCGCCCATGTGATTGCCTTTGACGAGCCCACCAGCAGTTTGTCGGCGCGGGAAATCGACCGGCTGATGGCAATCATCACGCGCCTGCGCGATGAGGGCAAAGTGGTGCTGTATGTGTCGCATCGGATGGAAGAAGTGTTCCGTATTTGCGATGCGGTGACGGTGTTCAAGGACGGCCGTTTTGTGCGCACCTTTGACGACATGGCCACGCTGACCCACGACCAACTGGTGACCTGCATGGTCGGTCGCGACATCCAGGACATCTACGATTACCGCCCGCGCGAACGCGGTGAAGTGGCGCTCAAGGTCGAGGGTTTGCTTGGCCCGGGGCTGCGTGAAGCGGTCAGCCTGCAGGTGCACAAGGGCGAGATTCTCGGGCTGTTCGGGCTGGTCGGGGCAGGGCGCACCGAACTGCTGCGCCTGCTCAGCGGGCTGGTGCGCAGCACGGCCGGGCAACTCGAACTGTGTGGGCAGCCGCTGCACTTGCGCTCGCCGCGCGACGCCATCGCCGGGGGCGTGCTGCTGTGCCCGGAAGACCGCAAGAAGGAGGGCATCATTCCGCTGTCCAGTGTGGCTGAGAACATCAATATCAGCGCACGCGGTGCCCATTCCAGGTTTGGCTGGCTGCTGCGTGAGGGCTGGGAGAAGGGCAACGCCGACCAGCAGATCAAGGCGATGAAAGTCAAAACGCCGAACGCGCAACAGAAAATCATGTACCTGTCCGGCGGTAATCAGCAGAAGGCCATTCTCGGCCGCTGGTTGTCGATGCCGATGAAGGTGTTGCTGCTCGACGAACCGACCCGCGGCATCGACATCGGCGCCAAGTCGGAGATTTACCAGATCATCCACAACCTGGCGGCCAGCGGCATTGCGGTGATCGTGGTGTCCAGCGACCTGATGGAAGTGATGGGCATTTCCGACCGCATCCTGGTGATGAGTGAAGGCGTGCTGACCGGCGAGTTGAACCGCGAACACGCGGACGAAGCACAGCTATTGCAACTGGCACTTCCGCGTACGCGGGCTTGAAGAATTCGAGGTGAATGATGTCCCAGGTAAAAACTGCAAAAGGCTTCTGGCCGGGTTTCAACCAGCGCAAGTTTCTTGATGACTGGGTGATGCTGCTCGCGGCGTTGAGCATCTTCGTGCTCAGTGCGCTGTTCATCGACAACTTCCTTTCGCCGCTCAACATGCGTGGCCTGGGCCTGGCGATTTCCACGGTCGGCATTGCCGCCTGCACCATGTTGTTCTGCCTGGCGTCCGGGCACTTCGACTTATCGGTGGGCTCGGTGATTGCCTGCGCCGGGGTGGTGGCGGGGATTGTGATTCGTGACACCGACAGCGTGGTGCTCGGCGTGTCGGCCGCCTTGGCCATGGGCCTGGTGGTGGGGCTGATCAACGGGATTGTGATCGCCAAGTTGCGCATCAATGCGTTGATTGCCACATTGGCGACCATGCAGATCGTGCGCGGCCTGGCCTACATTTTCTCGAACGGCAAGGCCGTCGGCGTGATGGACGAGCGGTTCTTCGTGTTCGGCAACGGCCAACTGATGGGCGTGCCGGTGCCGATCATTATCACCGTGCTGTGTTTTGTGTTCTTCGGCTGGCTGCTCAACTACACCACCTACGGGCGCAACACCATGGCCATTGGCGGTAACCAGGAAGCGGCGTTGCTGGCCGGGGTGAACGTTGATCGCACCAAGATCATCATCTTTGCCGTGCACGGCTTGATCGGCGCCTTGGCCGGGGTGATCCTCGCGTCGCGCATGACCTCGGGCCAGCCGATGATCGGCCAGGGGTTTGAGCTGACGGTGATTTCCGCCTGTGTGCTCGGCGGGGTGTCGCTGAGCGGCGGTATCGGCATGATCCGCCATGTGATTGCCGGGGTGCTGATTCTGGCGATCATTGAGAACGCGATGAACCTGAAGAACATCGACACCTTCTACCAGTATGTGATCCGTGGTTCGATCCTGTTGCTGGCGGTGATTATCGACCGTATGAAGCAACGTTAGAAACCCGGTCTCAACAACACTGAAAATCCAATGTGGGAGCGGGCTTGCTCGCGAATGCGGTGTATCAGACGCAGATGTGCAAACTGACATACCGCATTCGCGAGCAAGCCTGCTCCCACAGTTGGATCTCCACTGTATTGAGGTTCAGCATTTGCCATAATGGCGCCGTTTTCGTACTTCCCAATAGGCCCGATATGCAGGAAAACGCCCACACCCCTGTCAAAGACGCCGCGCCCACCGGCACCCAGACCTTGTTGCGTGGCCTGGGCGTGGTGCAAGCGGTGGCGGCCGGTGCACGGGATCTGAAAGAGATCGCCAGGCGCATCGGCACCACCCGCAGCACCACCCACCGCCTGGCCAGTTGCCTGGTGGAGGAGCGTTACCTGCGTGTGGTGCCGCAAGTCGGTTACCTGCTGGGGCCGAAGTTGATCGAGTTGGGTTTCCAGGCCCGTGAAGAACTGCCTCTGGTGAGCCTGGCCGTGCCTTATCTGGATGAGCTGTCGGCGCTGACCGGCGACACCATCCACCTGGCCATTCGCGAATACGACGACGTGCTCTACCTGCACAAGAATCCCGGCCGCAACGGCCCGGAAATGCGCTCGCGGGTCGGCCATCGCATGCCGTTGGCGCGCACCGGTATCGGCAAGGCGTTGCTGCTGGATGACGCGGTCGAGGAGTGGCAGCGTCTGTACGAAGTCAGCCTGCCTGCCGGCGGGAAAAGCCTGCAATGGCCGCAGCACCCGGAACAATCCTGGGCGCAATTCGAGCAGCGCATGCGCGAATACGTGGTGGGGGGGTATGCGTTCGATCTGGAAGACAACGAACCGTCGATCCGGTGTGTGGCGGCACCGGTGCGCGATGCCAGCCGGCGAATCGTCGCCGGCATCAGCATCGCCAGTACCGTGCCCTATATGCCGCTGGAAAAAATGGCCGAGCTGATTCCTGTGATCAAACAGGTCGCAGCCCGGCTGTCCGCGGAGTTGGGCGCGAAGGCCTGATCAGGCCTTCAGGGTCGCCATGTCGATGACAAAGCGGTACTTCACATCACCGGCGATCATGCGGGTATAGGCCTCGTTGATCTGGCGGATATCGAGCATTTCGATGTCACAGGTGATGTTGTGCTCGGCGCAGAAATCCAGGACTTCCTGGGTTTCGGCAATGCCGCCGATCAAGGAACCGGCCAGCACTTTACGCCCCAACACCAGCTTGGCCGCATTCACCGGCGGGTCCACCGGCTCGATCAAACCGACCAGGATATGCACGCCGTCAAAGCGCAGCACGTCGAGGTAGGGGTTCACGTCGTGCTGCACCGGAATGGTGTCCAGCAGGAAGTCGAAGTGCCCGGCGGCGGCTTTCATCTGCTCGGCGTCGGTGGACACGATCACATGGTCGGCGCCCTGGCGACGGCCTTCCTCGGCCTTGCTGGCGGAGCGGGTGAACAGCGTCACTTCTGCGCCCATCGCCTTGGCGAACTTGATGCCCATGTGGCCCAGGCCGCCCATGCCCAGTACGCCAACTTTGTCGCCAGCCTTTACGCCGTAATGCTTGAGCGGCGAGTAAGTGGTGATGCCGGCGCAGAGAATCGGCGCGGCGCTGGCCAGGTCGAGCTTGGCCGGGATCTTCACCACGAAGTGTTCGCTGACCACGATGCTGTCGGAGTAGCCGCCCATGGTGTTGCTGCCATCGACGCGGTCCGGGGTCGCGTAAGTCATGGTCGGGCCTTCGAGGCAATATTGCTCCAGGTCCGCCTGGCAGGCGTCGCAGTGGCGGCACGAATCAACCATGCAGCCGACGCCAACCAGGTCGCCGACTTTATGCGTGGTAACGCTGGCGCCGACGGCGGTGACTTTGCCGACGATCTCGTGGCCCGGCATCAGCGGGTACACGGCAATACCCCATTCATTGCGGGCCTGGTGGATGTCGGAGTGGCACACGCCGCAGTAGAGGATTTCGATGGCCACGTCATCGGCGCGCGGGCTGCGACGTTCGAAGGACATGGGGGCGAGGGGCGTGGTCGCCGACTGGGCGGCATAACCGATGGCGGTATACATGAAGAAACCTCGCAAAAGGACTGACTAGGGAGGTGGCGCATTCTCCGCGCCGGGCCTGGCTGCGGCCATGGCGATTGCTCCGAACCTCATGCCTATTCGTCCGGGAGTGCCCTGTGTTTGGATTTATGTGCCCTCAGACCTGCGATGATGTTCTCATCCCTTTTTCGCGAAGTTTTTTGCCATGTTGTTGACCCGCCATCTCGACGCCAACGCCACGCTGGTTGCCTTGATCAAGGGGCTGACGCCCCGCGACGGTTTTTCCCCGACCAACCTGCCGGGCGTGCAGGTCTTGCGCGCCAGTTGTGACGTGGCGCGCGGGCCACAGATTTATGAACCGAGCCTGATGATCGTCGCCCAGGGCAGCAAAGTTGCCTATCTGGGCCCGCGTACGCTGGAGTATGGCGCGGGGCACTACCTGATCCAGGCGATGCCGGTGCCCTTCGAGTGCGAGACCTTTGCCCTGCCGAATGCGCCGCTGTATGGCGTTACGGTCGGCATAGACCGCGTGGTGCTGGGCGAGTTGGTGATGGCCATGGGCATTCAGGCGGGGCCGCCGCCGACGGCGCAGACCCTGGAGTCGATGAGCTCGGTGGTGCTCGATGACGCAATGCGCGGTTGCGTCGAGCGGTTGTTGCAATGCCTGCACGATCCGCTGGAGAGCCGGATCATGGGCCCGGCGCGGGTGCGCGAGTTGTTGTTCACGGCGCTGCGCGGGCCGCAGGCGGATGTGTTGCGCGCCTTGGTGGAGCAGCAGGGGCAGTTTTCGCGAATCGCCACGTCGTTGAATCACCTGCATGCCCATTACGCCGAGCCGTTGAATATCGAGACGCTGGCGGGGTATGCGCACATGAGTGCGTCGACGTTTCATGAGCATTTCAAGCGCTGCACGTTGTTGTCGCCGGTGCAGTACCTGAAGCGTCTGCGCTTGCTCAAGGCTCAACAGTTACTGCTGGTGGACGGCCTGAGCGTGGCGCAGGCGGCGCACAGCGTGGGGTATCAGAGTACGTCGCAGTTCAGTCGCGAATATAAGCGCTATTTCCTGCGTAACCCGGGTGAAGAGCGCGCGGCTTAGGTTCTGTCGATACAACTCGGTCAATGTGGGAGCTGGCTTGCCTGCGATGGCATCCGCTGAGTTTTACTGACAGACCGAGTCGCCTGCATCGCGGGCAAGCCCGGCTCCCACAGAAAGCGGGTCCCACATTCGATTTATGCCGGCCACAAAAAAGGCCCCCGTCTGGGAGCCTTTCAGGTCAAGCAATCGACTTACATATTCGGATAAGTCGGCCCACCCGCGCCTTCCGGCGTTACCCAGGTAATGTTCTGCGAAGGGTCCTTGATGTCACAGGTCTTGCAGTGCACGCAGTTCTGGGCGTTGATCTGGAAGCGCTTCTCGCCGTCTTCCTTGGTGATCACTTCATACACACCGGCCGGGCAGTAGCGCTGTGCCGGTTCATCGTAGAGCGGCAGGTTGGTGCCGATCGGGATGCTCGGGTCTTTCAACTTCAGGTGGCACGGCTGTTCTTCTTCATGGTTGGTACCGGAGATGAACACCGAACTCAGCTTGTCGAAGCTCAACTTGCCGTCGGGTTTCGGGTAATTGATCTGCTTGCTGTCTTTGGCCAGCTTCAGGCACGCGTAGTCTGGCTTGGTGTCGTGCAGGGTGAACGGCATTTTGCCGCCGAGGATGTTCTGGTCGAACCAGTTGAAGCCGGCGCCGATGATCGGGCCGAATTTGTGCATCGCCGGGCCGAAGTTACGGCTGGCGAACAGTTCTTCATAGAGCCAGCTGGCTTTGAAGCTGTCGACGTAGTTGGTCAACTCGTCGCCGCCTTCGGATTCGGCAAACAGGCGCTCGGCCACGGCATCTGCCGCGAGCATGCCGGACTTCATCGCCGTGTGGCTGCCTTTGATCTTGGCCACGTTCATGGTGCCCAGGTCACAGCCAATCAATGCACCGCCCTTGAAGACCATCTTCGGCAACGAGTTGATGCCGCCTTTGGCCAGGGCGCGGGCGCCGTAGCTGATGCGCTTGCCGCCTTCCAGGTACTGAGCCAGAACCGGGTGGTGCTTGAGGCGCTGGAATTCATCGAACGGCGACAGGAAAGTGTTGCTGTAGGACAGGTCGACGATCAGGCCGACCACCACCTGGTTGTTTTCCAGGTGATAAAGGAACGAGCCACCGGTGTTCTCGTTGCTCATGATGTCCAGCGGCCAACCGGCGGTGTGGACGACCAAGCCTGGTTGGTGCTTGGCCGGGTCGATTTCCCAGATTTCCTTGAGGCCGATGCCGTAGTGCTGGGCGTCAGCGTCGCTGTCCAGTTTGAAGCGTTGGATCAACTGCTTGCCGATGTGGCCGCGGCAGCCTTCGGCGAACAGCGTGTACTTGCCGCGCAGTTCCATGCCGGGGGTGTAGACGCCTTCTTTCGGATTGCCTTCGCGGTCGACGCCGAGGTCACCGGTGATGATCCCGCGGACCACGCCGTTTTCGTCGAAGAGCGCTTCCTGGGCGGCGAAGCCTGGGTAGACTTCCACACCCAGGTTTTCGGCCTGTTGGGCCAGCCAGCGGCACAGGTTGCCGAGGGAGATGATGTAGTTGCCTTCGTTGTGCATGGTCTTGGGCACAAAGAAGTCCGGCACCTTGGTGGAGGTGTCGGCACTGCGCAATACATAGATGTCATCGCGCACTACAGGGGTGTTGAGCGGGGCGCCGAGTTCCTTCCAGTCCGGGAACAGCTCGTTCAGGGCACGTGGTTCGAACACGGCACCGGAAAGGATATGTGCGCCGACTTCGGAGCCTTTCTCGACCACGCAGACGCTGATTTCTTTACCGGCTTCGGCGGCCTTCTGCTTCAGTCGGCAGGCGGCAGACAGGCCTGCCGGGCCAGCGCCGACGATGACCACGTCGAATTCCATGTATTCGCGTTCCACAGGCTATCTCCTACTCAAGGCTCAACAGGCTTTTTTTTCTAATGGGTGGAGGTTCGGTATCGTCTTGCAGCAACGGCAAGACCCACCTTTCTCTCTAGGTGGCGCATTATATCTACACCACTGGCAGCGTCCAATACAAACGTTTGTTTGAATTGCTTGGAAGCTAGGTAAATCAAAGCAACGCGGCTTATGACTGGCTATTTTGGCGTATTGACCAGAATAGGCGTTCCGGTCAATATACGGTCGGTTTTGCGCTAACCGTAGGCACACCGCAGGTTTCAAGAGCACGTCCAAAAGCAGGGCAACGGCTAAATACGTGGCGCGCGCTTAATGAATGGCGCGCAGTTTACACGTCGCGATAAGGAATGACCTCTCAGTCACCACTGACGAACGGTCATTATTCGCCCATCGCTGTGTCACATGCCGAGGTTTTTGGAGGTGCCCTTGTGTGCCGATGAGCATCAACCGCCAGGTTCGCCTAGGCGACTTTCTTTTCACCGGAGAGTAACGAGGAATCCATGAAGGTTCTTGTAGCTGTCAAACGCGTTGTCGATTACAACGTGAAAGTTCGCGTCAAGGCGGACAATTCCGGCGTCGACCTCGCTAACGTCAAGATGTCGATGAACCCTTTCTGCGAAATCGCCGTGGAAGAAGCCGTACGCCTGAAAGAGAAAGGCGTGGCGACTGAAATCGTCGTGGTTTCCATCGGCCCGACCACTGCTCAAGAGCAGCTGCGTACCGCCCTGGCGCTGGGCGCCGACCGCGCCATCCTGGTCGAGTCCGCTGAAGACCTGACTTCCCTGGCCGTTGCCAAGTTGCTCAAAGCCGTTGTCGACAAGGAACAGCCTCAGCTGGTGATCCTCGGCAAGCAGGCCATCGACAGTGACAACAACCAGACCGGCCAGATGCTGGCTGCGCTGACCGGTTACGGCCAGGGCACCTTCGCCTCCAAAGTCGAAGTGAGCGGCGACAGCGTCGCTGTGACCCGTGAAATCGACGGCGGCGCACAGACCGTGTCGTTGAAACTGCCGGCCATCGTCACCACCGACCTGCGTTTGAACGAGCCGCGCTACGCGTCCCTGCCAAACATCATGAAAGCCAAGAAGAAGCCGCTTGAGTCGGTCACTCCAGAAGCTTTGGGCGTTTCCACCGCCTCCACCAACAAGACCGTCAAGGTTGAAGCACCGGCTGCACGCAGCGCGGGCATCAAGGTCAAGTCGGTGGCTGAACTGGTTGAGAAACTGAAAAACGAAGCGAAGGTAATCTAATCATGACTATCTTGGTAATCGCAGAACACGACAACAAGGTGCTGGCTCCAGCGACCCTGAACACCGTGGCCGCCGCTGCTAAAATCGGTGGCGACATTCACGTGCTGGTAGCCGGCCAAGGCGCTGGCGCCGTGGCTGAAGCCGCGGCAAAAATCGCTGGCGTGAGCAAAGTGCTGCTGGCCGACAACGCCGCCTACGCTCACCAGCTGCCGGAAAACGTGGCTCCGCTGGTTGCAGAGCTGGGCGCTGGCTACAGCCACATCCTGGCTGCCGCTACCTCCAACGGTAAAAACATCCTGCCGCGCGTTGCCGCTCAGCTGGACGTTGACCAGATCTCCGAGATCATCTCGGTCGAAAGCGCCGACACCTTCAAGCGCCCGATCTACGCCGGTAACGCCATTGCCACCGTACAGTCCAACGCTTCGGTAAAAGTCATTACCGTACGTGCCACCGGTTTCGACCCGGTTGCCGCTGAAGGCGGTTCGGCTGCTGTGGAAGCCGTCTCCGCTGCTCACGACGCTGGCACTTCCAGCTTTGTCGGCGAAGAGCTGGCCAAGTCGGATCGTCCTGAACTGACCGCTGCCAAAATCGTCGTTTCCGGCGGTCGTGGCATGCAGAACGGTGACAATTTCAAGCACCTGTACGCCCTGGCCGACAAGCTGGGCGCTGCGGTCGGCGCTTCCCGCGCGGCCGTCGACGCAGGTTTCGTACCCAACGACATGCAGGTCGGCCAGACCGGCAAAATCGTTGCGCCACAGCTGTACATCGCGGTCGGTATCTCCGGCGCGATCCAGCACCTGGCCGGTATGAAAGACTCCAAAGTGATCGTAGCGATCAACAAGGACGAAGAAGCACCGATCTTCCAGGTGGCTGATTACGGCCTGGTCGCGGACTTGTTCGAAGCCGTACCCGAGTTGGAGAAGCTGGTCTAATCCAGCCGCTTCACTTATAAAGAGCCCGGTCGAGTGACCGGGCTTTTTTTTGCGCGGCCCTTTTTCAACTGGAGATATCGCCATGGATTTGCGTCCCGTACTGCTGGCTCTGTCGCTGCTGCCAAGCCTGGCGCTGGCCGCCGGTAAATGTGATCGCCTGGTGATGACCGGAAGCCCGGATGCACCGCCGCTGTTATGGCGCGACCCCCAAGACCCGACGCACCTGATCGGCGCCACCGCCGATGTGCTGCAACAAGTCGGCAAGGATCTCGGCTTGAAAATCGACCTGCTCTACGGCGGCAAACGCTCCGTGGCATTGGATGAAGTGCGCAGCGGGCGCATGGACATCCTCGCCGATGCGCCGCTGAACCTCGGCGAACTGGAAACCCTCGACTACATCCACCCGGCGCTGGTACAGATCGATTACCTGGTCTGGACTCGCAAGGATTCGCCGCTGGCCTACACCACGGCCGCCGACCTTCACGGCCATAAGGGCGCGGTATCCGAGCGTGCGCGCTTGAGTGCCGGCTTCGAGACCTTCGCCGCCCAGCAACTCAGCCTGCAACGCCTGCCCAGCTTGACGCCGGCCTTTCAGAAACTGCTGCTGGGGGATGTCGACTATGTGCTTGCCGGACGTTATTCCGGCATGGCCATGGCCCAGACATTGGGCATGAGCAACGACTTGATTGCTCGCGATGTGCCGGTCGATCAGCCTGGCCTGTACCTTGCAATTTCCCACAACTCCGCCTGCAACGATCCGTGGCTGCGCGGACAGCTGGCCAAAAAGATGACAGAATTGCCCGCGTCCGGTGCCGCGCAAGCCGCATTGCAGCGCAACCTCGAACGCTGGAAAGCGCAATTGCAGCAACCCGTCGGCACCCCAGCAAAGTAAGGATTTACAGTGACTCTTCGACCTCTTTTCGCGGCCCTCGCCGTTGTCGCTTTGGCGGGATGTGCAGCTGATCCTGCGCCGAATGAACAAATACGCCTCACCCAGCAAGCCTTGGAGCAAGCCGGCGCCGTAGGTGCCAGCACCGATGAGTCGCCGGAACTTAAGCTGGCCGAAGACAAGTTCGCCAGGGCCAAGGCCGATATGGCTGACCAATCCTACAAGCATGCGCGTATGCGGGCCGAACAGGCCGAGCTGGACGCGCGCCTCGCCGAAGCGAAAATTCTGACCCGCAAGAGCCAGGAGCAATTGAATGTGCTCAATACCCGCATCACCCGCCTGCGCAAGCAATTGCAGTTGGGAGAAGCCCAATGAGCCCGATGATCCGTGGTTTGAGCTGTGTGCTGCTGGTGGGCAGCGCTGCCCTGGGCGGTTGCGCCAGCCAACCCAATAGCGAGCAGGCATTGCAGCAGGCCGGCAGTGATTTTCAGAAGGTCAAGGAAGACGCCAACGTACTGCGTTTTGCGCCTAAGGATGTGATTCGCGCCGGTGAATCCCTGGCCCGCGCTGATCGCCTGTCCAGCTACTGGGGCAGCGGTGCTGATGTGGTGCATTACGCCTACCTGAGCCAGCGCTACAGTGCCATCGCCCGCGAACACACCGAGCAAGGCCTTAACGCCGAGCGCGGTACCAAGCTCGAACTGGAGCGCCAACGCCTGCAACTGGCGCTGCGTGAAAACAAGCTGGCCAGTGTGCAGCAGCAGGGCAAGTGGCTCGAAGAGCAAATCGCCAGCCTGACCACCACCCAGACCGATCGCGGCCTGGTGATGACCTTGGGTGATGTGCTGTTCGACACCGGTGACTCGGAGCTGCAAAACTCGGCCAACCGCACTGTGTTGAAGATCGTGCAGTTCCTGCAGCTGAACCCCAAGCGCGTGGTGCGCATCGAGGGCTACACCGACAACACCGGCGGCGAACAGGAAAACCTCAAGCTGTCCCGTGATCGTGCACAGGCAGTCGCCGACGTGCTGATCGACCTGGGCATCGACGAAAAACGCATCCAGGTTGAAGGCTACGGCGACCAGTACCCCGTGGAAGCCAACGCCTCCGAACGAGGCCGCGCCCAGAACCGTCGTGTGGAAATTGTGTTCTCTGATGAGAAGGGCCAATTAGGCGCTGCGCGCTGAAGCCTGTCGCCGATCAAAAGGTCGGGGCGGGCTTGCGCGCGATTGCGCAGTGACAGTCAACATTTCATTGGCTGACGCACTGCCTTCGCGAGCGAGCCCGCTTCCACCTTTTTGTTCTGTATTCACCCAACAGTTTTTTCTATCACTGCCGCTCGCGCTCGACTATTCTCGCAACTGTCCCCGTACACTTCTAAACTGTGCTGGTATGTTTCACACAAAAATAAAATACCCGTGAAATCGAGTGCTGCGTCATGACCAATCTGTTGCTTTACCAACGTATTGCCCAGCAACTGGCTGAGGACATCCGGCGCGGTGTTTATCAACCCGGTGAGCGCGTGCCTTCGGTGCGCAAGATGAGTTCACAGCTCAACGTCAGCCACGCCACGGTGTTGCAGGCCTACGCCAACCTGGAAGACCAGGGGCTCATCCGGGCGCGGCCGCAATCGGGTTATTACGTGCACCAGACGCCCGCACTCACGGCGCCCACGCCGGACATTGCGCGGGTCGAGCGGCCGGGGTTGGTCACCCGCAGCAGCATCATCCAGCAGGTATTGGTCGAGTCGCGCCGTGAGGGCGTGTTCCCGTTGGGCGCGGCGGTGCCGAGTGTCGACTACTTGCCGGTACGGGCGCTGCACCAACAGTTGGCCAAGGTCACACGCTTCCAGAGCCCGCGGGCATTCAGCTACATGTTCAGCCCCGGCTTTGAACCGCTGCGGCGCCAGGTGGCGATTCGCATGCGCGATGCCGGCGTGGTCGTCGACCCCTCCGAAGTGGTGATTACCCACGGTTGTGTCGATGCCTTGCAGATGTCCTTGCGGGTGCTGACCCGTCCTGGCGACTTGATTGCCGCCGAGTCCCCGACGTATTACGGCTTGCTGCAATTGGCCGACCTGCTGGGCCTTAAAGTCATCGAGATCCCCAGTGACCCCTCCACCGGCATGAGCCTTGAAGCCCTGCAACTGGCGGCGAACCAATGGTCGATCAAGGCGTTGGTGCTGACCACGCGCCTGAGTAATCCGCTGGGCGCGACCATGCCCGAAGAGCGCCAGAAACAGTTGCTGCGCCTGGCCTCGGATTTCGATATTCAGATCGTCGAGGACGATATCTACGGCGAGCTGATGTTCGAACTGGGTCGCACCAAGGCGCTGAAAGCCTATGACCGCCTGGACCGGGTGATCTATTGCTCGAGCTTTTCCAAGACCTTGTCCCCTGGCGTGCGCATCGGCTGGATGATCGCCGGCAAGTACCAGCAGGAAATCCAGCGGTTGCAGATGTTCAGTACCCACTCGGCGTGCAGCGTGACCCAGATGGGCGTCGCGGCGTACCTGGAGAACGGTGGCTATGACCGGCACCTGCGCTACATCCGTCAGGAATACCGCAAGAACCTCAGTGCTTTCCAGCTGGCGGTGCAGCAGTATTTTCCGGAAGGCACCCAGATGACGCGCCCGACCGGCGGCTTCATTCTGTGGGTCAGTTTGCCAGGACGGGTCAATACCCAGGAACTGCACGTGCGCGCACTGCAGCAGGGCATCAGCATTGCGCCGGGGGTGATCTTCAGTAACACGGAACAGTTCAACCACTGTATTCGCCTTAACTGCGGAACGCCGTGGAACCGCGAGGCAGAGCGGGCGCTGATGACACTGGGAATGTTGGCCAACCAGTTGTGTCAGGAGACGGCGGCGGGTTTTTGAAAGGGTCGCAAGACGCGCTGGCCAATCATCAGACTTGTCATGCTGCGCACAAAAAGCGAGCATATGGCCTTCTGCCGTTAATGCTGTTGGCGATATGACCTCTATTTTTCGTGCTGTTGTGGTGATTGGCCTGCTCAGCCTGTGCAATGCCGGCTCGGTGCTGGCGGCGCCTGTGGCTGACAAGGCCGCCGCCGGTACCGAACAGAAGGCCCCTGCGAAGAAGTCGGCGCCGGCTAAAAAGGCTCCGGCAGCCAAGAAGAAATCTGCGGTAATAAAAAAACGCGCACCGATAGCGAGCAAATCCAAGTCTGCCCATGAAATAGCCCAGACCAAACTGCCACCGGTACAGTTGGACTTGTCCCTGCCGACGGAAATGGTCAGACATTTGCAGCCGATTGGCACCATGCCTAAACCGAAGAGCGTGCCGTTGTTACCGCCCATGTTTGCTGAAAAGCCCACCGACGACAGTGCGTTCCAGATCAATGGCCGCCTGCTCAGCAACCAGATGCAGTTGCAACTGCGCAATGAAGAACGGCGCGATATCGAAGGCGCCGCCCTCGATTTCGAATTCAAGCAATAAATTCCCCGCAAAGGTGACGCAGACCGCCGACCATTTGTCGCAGACTGGTCAGTCACTTTTGTTTTGTGCGAAAAACCCCTGTTAGACCATTTTAAAACGGCTGTTTAAGGGCGTACTCTAGCCCGGCCATCCACATTGAGTCGTCGAGGACCTGCTGGTCATGAAATGCCGTGAAGGCTGTGGCGCCTGCTGCATCGCCCCCTCCATCAGTTCGCCGTTACCTGGAATGCCCCACGGCAAACCGGCAGGCGAACGCTGCCTGCACCTGTCGGTCGAACAGCTATGCCTGTTGTTCGGGCAGCCGGAGCGACCAGCGGTGTGCAGTGACTTCAAGGCAGACCTTGAGGTGTGTGGCCACGATCAAGCCGATGCGATCCGCTTGATCGGCTGGTGGGAGCAGATGACGGCGGCTTGATGGGCTTTACTATCGGAACTTCAACAATAAGGAATACAACAATGGGTTCGCTGAAACGAATGGCTGTGTTGTGCGGTTTTACGGTGTTATTTGCGGCCACTGCCCAGGCGGAAGATTGGCAAGTCGCCAAGGACGAAGACGGTATCAAGGTGTCCCTGAGCGAAGTCGCCGGTTCCAAATACAAGGCGTATCGCGGTGTAACCCTGATCAAGGCGCCCGTCGCCAAGATCCAGGCCCTGCAAGAAGACGTGGCTGGTGCCTGCTCCTGGATTCACGAATGCAAATCGCAAAAACTGCTCAAGACCGAAGGTGACAAGAGCTGGACCTACACCCAGTTCAAGGCACCGTTCCCGGTCACCGACCGCGATTCGATCCTTGAGATCACCACGTCCAAGGCCGCCGATGGCACTGTGACCCGCAAACTGCTGGAAGTGCCGACCTATCAGCCGGAAGTCAAAGGCTACGTGCGCGTTGCCCAGGTCGACGGCTATTGGAAGCTGGTGCCCAAAGGCGACAACCAGACCGAAGTCACCTACCAGGTGCACACCGAGCCAGGCGGCAGCGTGCCGTCGTGGCTGGCCAACAAGTTTGTGGTGGACGCGCCGTTCAACACCTTGAAAGCCTTGAAAGCACACGCTGAAAAATAAGCGCAATTAATCAGGTGCCTCCGACCTTGAGTGGAACGTTTGCCGGTCCCTCAAGGTCCAGATATGAGTAAGCCCAGACACGGGTTTTATCGAGGAGGCACCGATGCAAAAGTGGCAGATTACCTTCGTTGATGATCACGGCGTACAGTCCGTGGAGCAGTTCGCCTGCGCGCAAAAACCCAGCCTCGAAGATGCGGCACACATGATTCGCAACAAGCTGGTGCCCGTGGCCGCCGAACTCGACCTTAATGACCTTGAGGGCCGCAAGCCCGAGCCTACGGTCAAGATCCTCAAAGACCAGAACAGCATTCAAATTCTCGACATCTCCCCCGCCGCCTGAACATTCCCTGTATGCCCTTCAAACCCTCTGGTGGAGGTGAAAGCTTCGCGCTACTCTGCAACTGAGATCAGCGAATGAATCGCTAAGGTCTGGTCTTGTCAGCTACATGCTTGTTTTCCCGCGGTCATGTCATTGCCGTGGTACCCGCGCCAGTAGGGCGCGGGCTTCGGGAAGCACGGAAAGTCTATCCATCAGTTTGAGGAGGACGTTTCATGAGCACAGCCTATCAAGAAGACATCAGCACCAACGTACTGCGCCGCATGAAAGAGGGCGGCTTTGACTTCTCGCGTTTTCACCCCATTGAGTTCTACGCCATATTCCCGGATGAGGAACGGGCGCGCAGGGCTGCGGGTCGATTTCGTGGGGAATCCCTGAATGCCCAGGTCAGCGCGCGCGATGATGGCGCCTGGTACCTGGAGCTGAGCAAAATCATGTTCGCAACCTACGACGGTATAGGAGACTTCGAGCAGGACTTTGAAGCGGTGGTCGAGCCGCTGGGCGGAATCATCGAAGGGTGGGGCGTCAAGCAGGAGGTGCGTGGGTTACCCATGTAGCTGGATTTTATGAGCAACGCAGCGTATCGGCTGACCTTTGGGTCGGCCGATTTTGTTTGTGCTGTCTGAAATTTTCCGAAAGTACCGAGCACTTTTCGTGCACAAAAAAAAGCCACCCGAACAGGGTGGCTCAAAGGGAAGAGAGGTTCGCTGAAATCTCAGGAAACAAACCTGTTCAGCCGATGGGGGTGATTATCCGCAGGCGGGGCCGGGCAGTGAAATCAACTCTGACTATGCTGTTGATAGTCAAAGCCTGCATTGCGATGAAGCGCGCGTCATGCGCGCTGGCATTCTGCGCACCAGGACGGTGCGGTCAGATTTTGTAGGTTATTTAACTGGCTGATTCTTAAGTGTTTATGCCGATGGCACGGGCCTTGCGACAGTGCTTGCGCCCGGGTGACAAGGAGTACGGCATGACCCGCACTTATTACGATGAAATGTACGACGGGGCAGGGCAGGTCCGCCCCCATTACCGCGAGTTCGCCCGCTGGTTGGCCGACACGCCGCCCGAACTGCTGGCGCAGCGCCGGCGTGAAGCCGACTTGCTGTTCCACCGCGCGGGCATCACCTTCACCCTTTATGGGGATGAACAGGGCACTGAGCGTCTGATCCCTTTTGACACGATCCCGCGCAGTATTCCGGCGAGTGAATGGCGGATTGTCGAGCGTGGTTGTATTCAACGGGTCAAGGCGCTGAACATGTTTCTCGCCGACCTCTATCACGACCAGCGCATTATCAAGGCCGGCATTGTCCCCGCCGAGCAGGTGCTGGCCAACGAGCAATATCAACTGGCAATGCAGGGCCTGGACCTGCACCGCGATCTGTATTCCCACATCTCCGGAGTCGACCTCGTACGCGATGGCGATGGCACTTACTACGTGCTGGAAGACAACCTGCGCACCCCAAGCGGTGTCAGCTACATGCTTGAAGATCGCAAGATGATGATGCGGCTGTTCCCGGAGTTATTCGCGGCGCAGCGCATTGCGCCGATTGATCATTACCCCAACCTGCTGCTCGACACCCTCAAAAGCTCCAGCCCGCTGGATAATCCAAGTGTGGTGGTGCTGACCCCGGGGCGCTTCAACAGCGCGTTTTTTGAACATGCGTTCCTGGCCCGGGAGATGGGCGTGGAACTGGTAGAAGGTGCCGACCTGTTCGTGCGCGACGACCGCGTATTCATGCGCACCACCGACGGCCCCAAGGCCGTTGACGTGATCTACCGGCGCCTCGACGACGCCTTCCTCGACCCGCTGGCCTTCAACCCGGATTCGATGCTTGGCGTGCCCGGCCTGCTCGCGGCCTACCGCTCGGGCAATGTGGTACTGGCCAACGCGATCGGCACCGGGGTGGCGGATGACAAGTCGGTGTACCCCTTCGTCACCGAGATGATCCGCTTTTACCTGGATGAAGAGCCGATTCTGAAGAACGTTCCGACGTTTCAGTGTCGAAAGCCCGATGAACTCTCCCATGTGCTGGCCAACCTGCCGGACCTGGTGGTCAAGGAAACCCAAGGCTCCGGCGGCTACGGCATGCTGGTCGGCCCGGCCTCCACGGCGGCGGAAATCGAAGCCTTCCGCGCCCGTATCAAGGCCAAGCCCCACGCCTATATCGCACAACCGACCCTGTGTTTATCCACCTGCCCGACTTTCGTCGAAAACGGCATCGCGCCGCGCCATATCGACTTGCGGCCGTTTGTATTGTCCGGCAAGGAAACCCGCGTCGTTCCCGGCGGCTTGACCCGTGTGGCGCTGCGTGAAGGCTCGCTGGTGGTCAATTCGTCCCAGGGCGGCGGCACCAAAGACACTTGGGTGGTCGAGGACTGATGCCATGTTGAGTAGAACTGCCTCGGATTTGTACTGGATGTCGCGCTACCTGGAGCGCGCGGAAAACCTCGCGCGCATGCTCGATGTCAGCTATTCGTTGTCGCTGATGCCCCAGGATGGGCGCGGCGATGGTCTGCATGAATTGGCCATGCCGTTGTTGATTACCGGCACGCTGGACGATTACCACGAACGCCACGGTGAACTGCACGCCGAACGCCTGTTGCACTTCTTTGCGCTGGACGCGGCCAACCCGGCCAGCATCTACAGTTGTCTCGGCGCCGCACGGGCCAGCGCCCACGCGGTGCGTGGGCGAATCACCGCCGACATGTGGGAAAACATCAACGCCACCTGGCTGGATATTCGCGATATCGCCCAGCAAGGGCTGAGCCTCTATGGCATGAGCCGGTTTTGTGAATGGGTCAAGGAGCGTTCGCACCTGTTCCGGGGCGCTACCTACGGCACCATCATGCGTAACGATGCGTTTCGTTTTATTCGCCTGGGCACCTTTATCGAGCGCGCCGACAACACCCTGCGCCTGCTCGATGCGCGCTATGAAATGGCCGGTGACCAAGCCGCCACCGTCACCGACGGCACGGCCCACGCCTACTATCAATGGAGCGCCTTGTTGCGCGCCTTGTCGTCGTTCGAGGCCTACACCGAGATTTACCGCGACGCACCCGGCGCCCGGCAAGTGGCCGAGTTGCTGCTGTTACGCGCAGACGTCCCGCGTTCCCTGCGGGCCTGCAGCGAAGAGATCGACCAGATCCTCGCCAGCCTGCCCGGCCTCAACGGCCGCCCGGCCCAGCGCCTGGCCGCCGAGATGGACGCGCGCCTGCGCTTTACCGCCATCGATGAAATTCTCGAGGAAGGCCTGCACGCCTGGCTGACCGATTTTATTCCCTTGGTCCGCCAGTTGGGCGACGCCATCTACAGTTCCTACCTGGAGGCGGCATGAGACTCTCCATCAGCCACGAAACCACCTACCGTTACGAAGATCAGGTGCGCGCCAGCATCCAGTACCTGCGCCTCACGCCCCACGACAGCGAGCGCCAGCATGTGCTCAGTTGGCAACTCGACCTGCCGCGCCCGGTGCGGGCGCAGGTGGACCCGTTCGGCAACATCCTGCACGTGCTGACCCTGGATGAACCCCACGACGCCATCATCATTGGCGCCCGTGGCCAGGTGGATATCGACGAATTACGCGAGGCCGAACACGAGAGCCAGTCAGCGTTCCCGTTCCTGCGCAGCACGCGCCTGACCGAGCCCGACGAGGCACTGCGCGGCTTTGCCGAGCAACACTGCCATCAACGTCGCGACCGCAGCGCGTTGATCGACCTGATGCACGCCCTCAACCAATCCATGGTCTACACGCCCGGCGCCACCGAAGTCGACACCTGTGCGGCGCAGGCCTTTGCCGGTCGGGCGGGTGTTTGTCAGGACCACACCCATGCGTTCCTGGCCTGTGCACGCAGCCTGGGGGTTCCTGCGCGATATGTGTCGGGGTATCTGTACACCGAAGACAGCACGCACCTGGCCAGCCACGCCTGGGCCGAAGCCTGGCTGGAGGACGCCTGGTACAGCTTTGACGTGACCAACCAACTGGCCCGGCCGGAGCGGCATTTGAAACTGGCCGTGGGCCTGGACTACCTGGATGCCTGCCCGGTACGCGGCATGCGCCGTGGTGGCGGGCATGAGCAGATGCATGCCAAGGTGTTCGTTGCGCCGACGCCGGTGATTTCAGTGCAGCAGCAATAATCGCCAGAACGCAGCTGATCAAATGTGCGAGCGGGCGAGCCCGCTCCCACAGGGCATGTTCGCGACGCTCAGGGCTGCTGTTTACGCCCCGCCATATGCTTCAAATACCCCACCAGCAACTCCAGCTCGCCATCCGGCAACACACTCGCGGTAAACGCCGGCATCTTCGCTTGTGGCCAATGCCGCAGGCTCTGCGGGTCGCGAATATAGCGCTTGAGGAAATCCCCGCTGAAATACTCGGTGGGGCTGTAGGGCACGTTCAGGTCCGGGCCCATCTGTGCATCGCCGGCGCCGTTGAGACGATGGCAGGCCAGGCAGTTTTTCTGGAACACCGCAAAGCCCTGGTTGATCGGGTCATTTGCGGCCAACTTCGGGTCGGGCACCAGAGCCGGAAAACGCTCGGCCACCGTCTTCAGTTGCTTGATGGCGGAGAGTTGAAACGGCCACTGCTCAGGGCTGATAGACGCAGCGTGTGGGTCGGTCCACACCAGATAGAACGGCCCGGCGCTGGGTTTGTCCGGCGCCAGCGCGGGCCATGGGTGCGCCGGGTCTTCCACCGCCAGCCAGGCACGTGCGCCGTGCGTTTCCAGCAGTGGCGCGGCCGTCAGCTCGGCGGCAAACCCATCCAGGGCGACGGCCTGCAGGTGGTTATCGGGTTTAAGACCTGGCAGGAGTTTCGCCAACGGCACTGCGCGATACGTCATGTTGCGCTTGTAGGAAACGTCATCAACGATCTGCACCGTCTGCGCGTCGGGGTGCTTGAGCAGGTCCTCGGTCTGCCAGGTTTTGCTGGCGTGGTCCAACTCAATGGTCAATTGCGCCGCCGCAGCGGGCAGGGCCAACAGTAAGGCGAGGAAGGCAAGGATCGGTTTCAAGGGGCAGCCCGGTTTGAAGTGGCGGTTGCGCCCACGATACCGGAAATCTGCACGCAAAAAGACAGCCCCTGCAACGGGACCGCTAGACGCAATGTCCCGGCAGGTGCTGCCAAAACCTGCAGTCCTGTGGCGGTGTGTGCACGGAATGTGGGGATTGAGCCGTCACCCAATGATCTTGGTTAAATTGGGTAAGATCAGAATCAGTGTGGTGGCGAAAAGAATAAGTCCCGCCTGACGTACTTTCGTGTGTTTAAACATGGCTGACTGCCTTTTGTTGTTATTCCTGAGCGTCAAATGCGTGCCGGTTAATTTCAGTATCGCAACGTGACGTGTCGCTTTTCTTACAGTTGCTCCAGCAAAACCCGGCAGCAACTTCTTACTGATTCAACCTTAGAGCCCTCGTTCTTTGCGGCTTAGATCCATTTCATATCAGCTAATCAGCAAATCCGCTAAAAACGGCATGAGGCCTAAGGCCATCTTGGCGCCAGCCCTGAGGCTAGACAGCTAAAACGTTTAACCGGGCGTTTCCAGTAGCTGGCTACCGTTCGTCCGAGCGAGGCGGTCAAAAGCAATGAGCGCATCCGTCATTGAAACCGTGTCAATCGGGCCTAAGGTAAGGGTCACACATGCACAGCGGTTCGAGGACGTCATGACCCAAGCTTTGATCTTTGATGCAATACGCACGCCGCGCGGCAAAGGTAAGGCCGACGGCGCCTTGCACAGCGTCAAACCGGTAAACCTGGTGGCGGGCTTGCTCACCGCGCTCGCCCAGCGCAGCGATCTCGACACGCGCCAGGTGGATGACATCGTCCTTGGCTGCGTCACCCCAGTGGGTGACCAGGGGGCCGATATCGCCAAGACCGCTGCACTGGTGGCCGACTGGGACGTCAGTGTTGCCGGTGTACAGATCAACCGCTTCTGCGCTTCGGGCCTTGAAGCGGTCAACCTCGGCGCGATGAAAGTGCGCTCCGGCTTTGAAGACCTGGTGGTGGTCGGTGGCGTCGAATCCATGTCCCGCGTGCCGATGGGCAGTGATGGCGGCGCCTGGGTGCTCGACCCGCAAACCAACATGCACAGCCACTTCACGCCCCAGGGCATTGGTGCGGATTTGATCGCGACCCTGGAAGGCTTCACTCGCGAGGACGTCGACGCCTTCGCCCTACATTCCCAGCAGAAAGCGGCCAGGGCGAGCGCAGACGGTTCTTTCAAAAAATCGCTGATTGCGGTGCAGGACCAGAACGGCATCGTACTGCTGGACCATGACGAGTTTATCCGTGGCGACTCCACCCTCGAAGGCCTCGGCAAGCTCAAGCCGAGCTTCGAGATGATGGGGCAGATGGGTTTCGACGCCACCGCGCTACGGGTCTACAGCCATGTGGAGCGCATCAACCACGTACACACACCCGGCAACAGCTCCGGCATTGTCGATGGCGCGGCGCTGATGCTGATCGGCTCGGCGGCCAAAGGCCGTGAACTGGGCCTGCAACCGCGGGCGCGGATTGTCGCCACGGCGGTTACCAGCACCGACCCGACCATCATGCTCACCGGCCCGGCGCCGGCTACACGCAAAGCCTTGGCCAAGGCCGGTTTGCGCGTGGAAGACATCGACCTGTTCGAAGTCAACGAAGCGTTTGCCTCGGTGGTGCTCAAGTTCATCAAGGACATGGGCATCGATGCTGCGCGGGTCAACGTCAATGGCGGCTCCATCGCCATGGGCCACCCGTTGGGCGCCACAGGCTGCGCGATCCTTGGCACCTTGCTCGACGAGCTGCACGTGCGCCAGCAACGCTACGGCCTGGCGACCCTGTGTGTCGGCGGTGGCATGGGCATCGCCACTATTATTGAACGCCTCTGAGCCCAAGGAATTCGTCATGACCGAAGCCATTCGTTACGAAAAAGGCCAGGACCAGATCGTGGTGCTGACCCTCGACATGCCTGGCCAGAGCGCCAACACCATGAACGGTGCGTACCGCGAGGCGATGGCAGCCACTGTCGCGCGCCTGGAAGCGGATAAGGACACGCTGGCCGGTGTGGTCATTACCTCGGCGAAGAAGACCTTTTTTGCCGGGGGTGATCTTAATGAATTGATCAAAGTCGACAAAGCGCACGCCAAGGATTTCTACGCCGGTGTGTGGGTGTTAAAGGCGCAATTGCGCCGCTTGGAAACACTCGGCAAACCGGTGGTTGCCGCGATCAATGGCGCTGCGTTGGGCGGCGGCTGGGAGATTTGCCTGGCCTGCCATTACCGCGTCGCGCTGGACGACCAGTCGGTGCAGCTCGGCTTGCCGGAAGTCACCCTGGGCCTGTTGCCGGGCGGCGGCGGGGTGGTCCGCATGGTGCGCATGCTGGGGCTGGAAAAAGCCTTGCCGTATTTGCTCGAAGGTAAAAAAGTCCGTGCGCAGCAGGCGTTGCAAGCGGGCTTGATCAATGAGTTGGCGGCGGACCGCGAAGACCTGCTGGCCAAGTCCCGCGCCTGGATTCTCGCCCACCCTGAGGCCAGGCAGCCGTGGGACACCCACGGCTATCAGCTCCCCGGCGGCACGCCGTCGAACCCCAAAGTGGCGCAGATGCTGGCCATTGCGCCGTCGATTTTGCGCAGTAAAACCCATGGCTGCTTCCCGGCGCCGGAGAAGATCCTGTGTGCCGCCGTGGAAGGCGCCCAGGTGGATTTCGACACGGCGCACCTGATTGAAACGCGCTACTTCACCGAGCTGGTCACCGGGCAGGTGGCGAAAAACATGATCGGCACCTTCTGGTTCCAGCTCAATGAAATCAACGCCGGCAGCTCACGCCCACACGGCTTCGCGCCTTACCTCACACGTAAAGTCGGCGTGCTTGGCGCGGGGATGATGGGGGCGGGCATCGCGTATGTCAGTGCCTGTGCGGGCATCGAGGTGGTGCTCAAGGACGTCAACCTGGCCGCCGCCGAGAAGGGCAAGGCCCATTCGGCCGCGCTGCTGGACAAGAAGGTCAGCCGTGGGCAACTGACGGCCGAACAGCGCGAAAGCACCCTGGCACGGATTCATCCTACGCAGGATGACGCCGACCTGGCTGGCTGCGACCTGATCATCGAAGCGGTCTTCGAAGACCGTGAACTCAAAGCCAAGGTGTCGGCGGCTGCGCAAAACGTGGTCGGTGCCGACGCGGTGATTGCCTCCAACACCTCGACGCTGCCCATCAGCGGCCTGGCCAACGCGGTGCCCGATCAAGGCAAGTTTATCGGCCTGCATTTCTTCAGCCCTGTCGACAAGATGCCGCTGGTGGAAATCATCAAGGGCGCCCTGACCAGCGACGAAACCCTGGCACGAGGTTTCGACTTCGTACTGCAAATCAAGAAAACCCCGATTGTGGTCAACGACAGTCGTGGCTTCTTCACCTCACGGGTGTTCGGCACCTTTACCAACGAAGGCATTGCGATGTTAGGCGAAGGCGTGGCCGCGCCGATGATCGAGACCGAAGCGCGCAAGGCCGGGATGCCGGTGGGGCCGTTGGCGGTGTCGGATGAAGTGTCGCTTAGCCTGATGAGTCATATCCGACAGCAGACTGCGAAGGATCTGCAGGCGGAAGGTCGGGAGGTGCCGACGCATCCGGCGACGCGGGTGATCGATCTGTTGGTGAATGAATACAAGCGTGCGGGCAAGGCGGCCGGGGGCGGTTTCTACGATTACCCCGCAGGCGGGCAGAAACACCTGTGGCCCGAGTTGAAAGGGCGGTTCGAACAGCCCGGCAAACAGATTTCGCCACAGGATGTGCGCGACCGTTTGCTGTTTATCCAGGCGATTGAAACCGTGCGGTGTGTGGAGGAGGGTGTGTTGATGTCGACGGCTGACGCCAACGTGGGCTCGATCTTCGGCATTGGCTTTGCCGCGTGGAGTGGCGGCGCGCTGCAGTTTATCAACCAGTACGGGCTCAACGACTTTATCGCGCGCGCGCGCTACCTGGCTGAGCAGTATGGCGAGCGGTTCTCGCCGCCGGCTCTGCTACTGGAAAAAGCTGCCCAGGGCGCAATATTCGCCTGATCGAAACGCAATATGTTGGGCAATAGAGAACCCTCATGGGAGCGGGCTTGCCCGCGATAGCAGTATGTCTGCCACTGCAAATGTTGGCTGATATGACGCCATCGCGGGCACGTTGAATCGGCGCACCGTCGCTCCTGCGGGTAGGCCCATGGTGGGACTTGCTTTGCAGGGGTATTTCAGGGCAGGCTGGGGTGTGCATTATTCCCATCACCGTGTCAGGTATTTTTTATGTCGCTACGCGTCTGTATCCTGGAAACCGATATCCTGCGTCCAGGCTTGATCGATCAGTACCAAGGGTACGGGCAGATGTTCAAACGCCTGTTCTCCAAGCAACCGATAGCCGCCGAATTTGTTATCTACAACGTCGTCCAGGGCGAATACCCGTCAGATGATGAGGTGTTCGACGCCTACCTGATCACCGGCAGCAAGGCCGATTCCTTCGGCACCGACCCATGGATCCAGACCCTTAAAACCTACTTGCTCGACCGCTATGCGCGCGGCGACAAGTTGCTGGGCGTGTGTTTCGGTCACCAGTTATTGGCGCTGCTGTTGGGCGGCAAGACTGAACGCGCCAGCAAAGGCTGGGGCATGGGCATCCACGACTACACGCTGAATGCCAAGGCGCCATGGATGAGCCCGGTGGTGGAAGAACTGACCTTGCTGATCAGTCATCAGGATCAAGTGACCCGCCTGCCGGAAAACGCCACGGTGATAGCGTCCAGCGATTTTTGCCCGTATGCGGCGTATCACATCGAAGACCAGGTGCTGTGCTTCCAGGGCCACCCGGAATTCATCCACGATTATTCCCGCGAGTTGCTGGAGATTCTTCAGACAACTCTGGGGGAAAAGGTCTATACCCACGGCGTGGCAAGCCTGGAGCGCGACCACCACGGTGCCACCGTGGCGGAATGGATGATGCGCTTTGTCGCGCACAAGCCAGAGGCGGCGGTTTAAAGCCAGCCCGAACGTTTGAAGCTCGCCCACAAACCGGTGCAGCCTGCCGCAATAAACCCGAGCACCGCAAAATAGCCGTAGTGCCATTGCAGCTCGGGCATGTTCTGGAAGTTCATCCCATAAATCCCCGCCACTGCGGTGGGGAATGCCAGAATCGCCGCCCACGCGGCGAATTTGCGTTGCACCACGCTTTGACGTGAGGCCTCCAGCAACACACCGATCTCAATGGTCTGGCTGGCGATATCGCGAAGGGTGGTCAGGTCTTCCATCTGCCGCGTCACGTGGATCTGCACGTCACGGAAGTAGGGGCGCATGTTTTTGTCGATAAACGGGAAGCTCAGTTTTTGCAATTCCTGGCTGATTTCGACCATCGGCGCCACATAACGCTTGAGCCGCAGCACGTCACGACGCAGGCCGTGGAGGTTGTGGATATCGGTTTCACTCAGGGAATTGCACAACACGTTGCGCTCCAGCTCATCGATCTCGGCATGGATCGCCTCGCTCACCGGCTGGTAGTTTTCGGTGACGAAGTCCAGCAGCGCATAGAGTACGAAATCTTCCCCATGCTCCAGTAACAGCGGCCGCGCCTCACAGCGCTGGCGCACATAGCCGTACGACGCTGAGTGGCCGTTGCGTGCGGTAATGATGTAGCCGTTACCGGCGAAAATATGAGTTTCGATAAACACCAGCTTGCCGTTCTCGCGCACCGGTGAGTAGGTCACGATAAACAGCGCATCGCCGAAGGTTTCCAGCTTCGGTCGGCTGTGTTTTTCCAAGGCGTCTTCAATGGCCAGTTCATGCAGGTTGAACTGGCGTTGCAGGTTGGCCAGTTCATGGGCGTTGGGCTCTTCCAGGCCGATCCAGACAAAATGGTCGGGTTTGGCGGCCCAGGCCGCGCCCTCATCGAGGGTAATATCGGTGACTTTCTTTCCGCCGCTGTAAACGGCGGCCGCAACAACTCTACCCATGGTGCAGATCGCTTCTTGTTAGGAGGACAGGTGTTGGGCAGCTTAGCTGGAAGCGAGTTCGATTGTTGCGGCACTTTGCAGCTCACGGTCCATCGCGGCAATGCATTCATCCATCTGCGTCTGACAGGCCTGCATCAATTGAGGGATGTCATCCGAAGTCAGGCCTGCGGTAGGAATCGGTGGCAACGAGCGTATGAGCACATCACCGCTGTTCCACTGATTAAGCTGCATATGGGTGACGTAATTGCTGACACACACCTGCACGATCGGCACACCTGCCGCGATTGCCATATGGAACGCGCCCTTCTTGAACGGCAACAGGCCTTTGCCCAGGTTGCGCGTGCCTTCCGGGAACACCCAGATCGACGTGTCCTGATGCTGTAAGGTGTGCGTGGTCGTGAGCATCGCGCGGCGCGCCTTGTGCGCGTTGCCACGGTCGATCAGCACATTGCCTGCCAGCCAGAACAACTGGCCGAACAGCGGCACCCATTTCAGGCTTTTCTTGGCGATGCACACCGTGCGGTAAGGCACCACATTACCCAACACAAACAGGTCATAGTTGGACTGGTGGTTGGCGATGATCACGCACGTACCGGGCTTGTTGCGCAGAGAGTCGACATCCGTCTTCACGTTTAAACGCAATATCCACATGGCGGGCAGCGCATAGAGGCGCGCGCACAAGCGACTGTTGTCGGGATTGAACGGCCGACAAATGCCCAGCAGCACGCCCAGCACACCGGCAACCATAAAGTGCAGGCCCATCAACAACATACGTAACAGAAAGAGCATCGACACGGCCCATCGGGACAAAAGGTGGCGCAGTGTACGGATGTGCACTGTATTCGGCAATTGCCCCTACAGACGTAGGAGTTAGGCGATGTTTAAGCACATGTTTCAACGTAAGCCGACAAGGCCTGACTAGAGCGGCTAACGAGGTTTCGGATTTATCGGTAAGAAAAAGCCCGACTCAAGGTCGGGCTCAGGCGTTGCCGCTGCGGGGTGTTAGCTCAGGGTATGGCCCTGATCCTGGATGATTGCATCATCCAATGCTTCCAGCAGTGCTTTACGCACCTTCAGCTTGGTGTGCTTGTGGGCGTTCATATTGATCTTCTTCAATTGGCGGGCCGCTTCCAGGGCCGCCGCGTGCAATTCTTCCGGTGCGACCACCTTATCCAGGAAGCCCGCTTGCAGTGCGCCCTGCGGGTCAAACATCTCGGCATTGATCACCGAACGATGAAACGCCGACTTGCGCAGCCGGTCCCGCGCCAGCTCGATACCGGCATGGTGCATGGTCATGCCGATCGCCACTTCGTTCAGGCCAATGCTGAACGGGCCGTCCACACCAATCCGATAATCTGCCGACAACAGCAGGAACGCACCTTTGGCCACCGCATGCCCTGGGCAGGCGACGATGACGGGGAACGGGTGCGACAACAGGCGACGCGCCAACGTCGAGCCCGATGTCACCAGGCCAATAGCCTCTTTCGGCCCGGCCGTCATCACCTTCAAATCATAACCGCCCGACAGAATCCCCGGCGTCCCGGTGATGATCACCACCGCCCGATCTTTCTCGGCCTGATCCAGTGCCGCATTAAACTCACTGACCACCGCCGGAGAAATGGCATTCACCTTGCCGTTGCTCAAGGTCAGGGTCGCGATACCGTCTTCGAGGTGGTACGCAATCAACTCACTCATTACGCGGTTCCTTGTAGGACTTGTTATAGATAGGCTGTTTATAGAAGAACATGCGCAGACGTTACCCACCACACCCGCCCCGGTAAAGCGCCATGACTGACTACTCAGTCAGACTTTTCCCGCATCCCCTAGGTTAGACGGCCTAGGGCAGGGCGCAGCAGCCGTCCCAAGCGCATGCCGGCGGTGCCCGAGAATGGCAGAATCACCGCCCTCGCCGGGCAGGTAACGGCATAACCGCCTAACCGCATGAAAATTCTGAAAAAAACCTTTGCCATCAGAAAGGCTTTCGACTACATTAGCGCGCCTCGACAGACTGAACTGGTTTGACGAGATACGGTGAAGTGTCCGAGTGGCTTAAGGAGCACGCCTGGAAAGTGTGTATACAAGAAATTGTATCGAGAGTTCGAATCTCTCCTTCACCGCCAAATTACGATAACGCAAACCCCTGATTTTCCTAGAGAAAGTCGGGGGTTTGTGGTTTTTGGTGTCTAAAAAAAGGGCTCATGGGACCGCCATGGGACTGGCGCTCCATTTTGGTGCAAAAAAGGCGCGTAACGTTTTTTGTTCTGGATGTGGATTTCAGACGCTCAATTGATGACGACGCTTCGTTCCGCCATAGGTGTTTAATGCACTAGGTTGGGCCGAGCCGAAAGGGCATGGCACATGAATAATTCAAGGAAGGACGTTCCCTATGAAGCTTGTTGTAGCGCTAGGCTTGTTGGCGGTATCTCAATTGGTTCAGGCAGATTGTTCCGTGTCTGATATCAAAATAACGTCAGTGAAAGCTAAATTTGTTAATACGTGCGGTAGTGCTGACTGTACTCATATGACTGGAGTGGCAACGCTCTTAAATAACTGTGCTGAGGCCACCGGTGTTCAAGTCCAAATCACGGCTTACGACAAGCTGGACTCGCCTGTTTCTACAGTCGAGCATTGGCCCGCCAGTGTTAGAAATATCCCGCCAGGCAGCTATACTTTTTCCTTGAATCAGTGGCTTGAATATGACCCTGCAATCTCCTCTTTTGGCCTAAAGGCAATTGACGTGAACAAGTGGAAAAAGTGAGGAAACTCGTAACGCATTAATTCCACACAAAATACCCTCCGCGGTGGTGTCCGCTGTGCTTACAATGGGCCACTACTCAAGGAACGACACCGATGGCCATTGAAGACATTAAGCAACTGTGCAAGGTAAACGGGCAGACTCAAGCCCAGGAGCTGTTAGATAAAGGCTGGGTAATCCTGGCCGTGTGCGTCTGCCAAGACGGCGCGAGTCAATACGCTGAATACCACTTGGGCCTGCCAGCACCAAAGCCGGAAAAGGAAAAAGTGCCCGCGATGGTGCGCGCATAAGCGTTACCCATAACGACCAGTAGGAAAGGAACCCCGGGCGCGCCCTGTCGGTACTCCCTATATAACCCACGGAGTCACAATGTCGAATACCAACATCAGCGAGATCTATGAATCATTCAGCGAGGATGATGCCAATCGGTACTTATCCGAAGGCTGGGTGATTGTGGCTGTGGTCAGCGGAATCCGTGAGTATGCAGGCGAAAAGGAAGTAGGGCCGGTCTATGTGCTGGGCAAGCCAGTAGAAGGAAAAACCGGCAGGCTACTTTCGCCCAAAAGGTGAGCGTGCGTTACCCATAACGAACCAGTACGAAAGGAACCCCCGCCCTCAAGATCGAGGGCGGCACACTCAGCCATCATCAAAGGAGAAAGCGTTTATGAGTGAGCCCAAGCTCCACTACTACAGTATGGTGTTTTTGGATAACGCTCTACACGCCAGCGCCTATTTCGGGTTTACGTACCCGAATGTGACGCGTGCGTTGATCGAGCAGGCGAAAATTGTCGCGGGGGTAGGCCCGGACGCCGTGCTGCTCAATTGCTCGTACCTGGGCGAAATGACCAAGCGCGAATTTAACGAAGGGTAGGCCGCCGCGTTACCAATAACGCCATTTATGTTCAACAGGCCCCCACACCTAAGCCCGGTGCGGGGGCCTTTTTGTGTGCCGGCGGAAACCACAACCCCTGGACTGGCACACCAGCCCCCCCTACAGTGGTTTCACGCAGTTCCTACCACTCGCTCGAAAAGGAATCATCATGAACAAATCCGGGCCGTTGACTGAGCCTGTTGCTATTGCGGCAGTTAATCAGTATTTCGATGACCTGATTGCGCTGGCCGATCCGGGCGCCGTGCTACCGCACCTGCGGGCCGAGTTAGAAGACTACCGCGCTCGCACTCTGAAAGACCCCTGCCTCATGGAACAGCTCAACTACTTGCGTGGTTTTCTGTCGGGGCTAACGGCTGCCGGCATACAGACTTTTGAGCAGGCCGAAGAGTTGAAGCTGCGCCTGGAAAGAGGGCACGATTCTCGGTGGCTGCCTTGAGTGCGCGTGACAGTAACGCGGCCACGTATCGGCTGGACAATGGCCTGAATGCCTGGTCGACCACCTGGGTGTTGGACGCCAATATGTTGCTATGCGCCGGTTGCAGTGCCAGGCAGTACGCCCGGGACGCCGCTCAACCGTTTCGCCACGGCGACGGCTGCGCCCTGGCCAGCGAACTCACGCTCTACCCCTGGCGCGAGCTGGCCAAGCTGCTGCGCGCAGTGCCACAGGTGCCAGCATGAAGGGCGCCCAGTCGCTGGCCGCGCTCAACCTTCCACCCAAGGCGCACAAATACGTCGACCAACACCGGGCCTGCATCGAGCGCGCCGAGGACAGCGGCACCGTTGACGTATGGCTCGACCGCGCTGAAAGCCTGATCGAAGGTCTGGAGGCGTCCGGCGCCTTTAATGACGCGACGATCGAGGCGCTATACGTCAACTTCGATAAGGTCGCCATGTTTCGCCTGGCGGAGCTGGAGCCATGATAGGAGAGGCAATTCAATCGGACACCCTGAAAGCCCTGGTCGGCCAATGCGCGATCCATGAGGCGGTCGTGGGTCGCGTTGTCGGCGATAACCATAAGTGGACGTATTCTATCCGCCTGGGCGGTCCCACGGCTCGCTTGGTCCCGGTGCGCTTCCGGCGTGAACCGTTCGCACCTGGGCGAGCCTGACAGCCGTGGGCCGTTTTGCCGAGGCGGTGGGTATTACGGGATTCAGTGTTGAGCTGTGACCGGCGATAGCTTTAGGGCCAATTGCAGCATCCCCACCACATCTGGCCCGTCCTCATTGATCCACGTCCCATAGTGCTGACGGATCATATTGCCGTTGGTGTGCCCCATCTGTTCGGCGATCCAATCGATTGAGGCAATACCCGTCGTCAGCAACTGACTGGCATAGGTGTGCCGGCACTGGCCAGGCCCACGGTAGCGAACCCCAGCTGCAAGCAAGTGAGCCTTAAAGAAACGGTCACGTACTACAAAGTCGTTGGCGTGTGGCAAGCCGCTTTTGGTGTTCACAAAGACGAAGTGCAGCGTGTGCCGGCGTACCGTTTTGTTGTCCCGCTCAACGACCTCTACGGTTTCCGCCTTTCTCTTTCGTGTCAGTGCATCGATCTTACGCAAGGCATCCCAGGCGGGAGCCAGCAGACGAACCTTGCGCATCGATCGACGGGTTTTTGTCACTCGATAAGCGCCGCGCACCTTCGATCGGCGAAACGTTACCGTGCCTTGCGCCAGATCGACGTCCTCCCACGCCAGAGCGATGGTCTCGGAAACCCGAGGGCCGGCCCAAATCATGAACTGCACCATTAACAGCTCCTGTGTGCGGGGGGTCGGTGTTTCCAGGATCTGCTTGATTTCTGCTCGGGTAAACGGGTCCGGTGCCTCTGGATCGGGCAGGCGCACCATCAAACCTTCGGTGGGGTCGTGGGCGACTTTCATCCGTGTGCGGTAGAGCCGGAACACCTGGCGCACGTTGCTGATGATGTCGCGGATGGTCTTGTTCTTGAGGGTTTTGGACAGTGGGCCCTGAATCCACTCCTGCAGGTCTAGGTGATCGATCGCGTTGATCTGGACTTTGCCCCAGCGCGGACGCACATGCACTTCGGCCTTGTTCGCGTAGCCTCGGTAACTGGATGCGGCCACGCTGTTGGCCTTGATTCGTAACCACAAGTCCAGATAGTGACCGAAGGTGTTCTCCGCCAGCCTGGCGGAGTTGGGGAAGTGCCGGGCGTAGTCAAAGGTGCCGGCTTGGATTTCGTATTCGATGATGGCAATCAAGCGTTTTGCCTGGGCGACAGTCGCCGGCGTGTTGCCTCCAGGTATTGATTCTCGGCATTTTTCGCCGTTGTATTGAAAATAGATTCTCACGGAATTCCCGCGAGCTTCGACCCCACTCATGTAAACCCCTAACGCTGTACTCGTATATCGACAGTTTGACGATCGGAACCAAAAAGGCCCGTTTCCGGGCCAAGTATCTGAAAGCGTATCTTCTGGTGGACGCGGCTTACCGCTTAGGCTTGCTGTTGCGCAGATGGGCGTTCTGCAGCTGGCGCCGCCGACTGCATTTCAGATGGTTGCCCTGGGCGCGCCACTTTCCGCATTGATCGCAAAGGCTGGTGTAGTCAATGTTCCAAGGGAAACGCCGTGCTGATGTTGCTGCAGGACTGTTAGACATTGCGGGATGCGCCCCGGGTTGCGGGCTTGGCGAGTAGCTGGGCAACCACGGCCGCGTCTGTTTCGCTCAGTTCGCCCAAGGTACTGGCCATCTCGCTGAGGCTTTCGAGGCGGGTTCGTGATTCGGGGGTTTTATGCACCAGGTAGCCAATGACGGCCGCGCCGATAATCGCGGTGGCCACCAGGTGTCGCGCCGGTGTGGTAGCCTTCGTGCCGCTGCTGCTTAGGTTCTGTGCTTGCATGGTATAGCCCTCTGTTGTGGTCGGGTGTCGAGGAGCTGCAACTCCTCGGCACTGTTTTTAAACGGTCAGTCCTTGCGGGCCAGGTGAATTACCAGGCCATCAAAATTCGGCTCATGCTCGACACATGATTGCCATTCCAACACCCTCAAAATCTGTTGCCTGCTGCAGTCGTCCACCAAAATTTCGCGTTGGGCACCTGCTGCGCGGACTTCCAAAATCTCCAGCAAACCATCCTCTCCATAAGCACCGGCCTGGATGATCGGCGCACTTTCTCCCGTGAAGTCCAGGCGGTCCTGAACTGACTGGAGCTTGCTGGTTTTTCCGTCGCCGGCACTGCCCATAAACACTTGGATTTGCATCGGTCTTACTCTCCTTTACGCCTTGAATGTCCAGCACTTGACTGTCGTCGGCCGGGGTTGTGAACACGGGTTGCGGCTGTTGAACGCAGCACGGACAGCGCTGTGAACAGCCTTATTGCTATCCAGAAACTTGCGGGAACGGGACTCTTTGAGCAGGTCGCGCAACGTGGCCACGTCGGCCAACTTCTGTTTGTGTTCGGCCGCACGCTCGCAGAATTCGTTGAGGTTGATGGCGATCACAGTGGGGTCGCTGCTGTGGTCCACCACCGGGTCTTCGCTCAACGATTCGAGGTAGTCGTAAACCTCCCAAAACTCGGCTACGACGGCATGGTCGGAGCTGATCGAGGCCTGGCGCTCGATGGCCATCCGCACGATCTGGCGTTGGGTGGCGGCGACCTGAGGGGCACTCAACTTTAGGATCAGGCGCAGGCCGTCCAGCAGCGAAAGCATCTGAGCGTGGTTCTTGCTGATGCGCTCAACTCGGATGTAGCCGCGCAAGTCATAGCCGCAGCTACTGCAGTTGCCCTGGTCGCTGGCATAGGCAGTGCCACATGCGAAGCAATGAGTATGCAGGCGGCGTAGCTTGGCTTCGTGTTCGGGCATACGCTGTGCGAAAAGCTCAAGCACCGCGGACTCTTTGCCTACCGCACGCAACAGGAAGTGGCTGAGGGTTCCACCGTCCAAAGCGTTTAACTGGTCAGCGGCAGCGCGGCTTTCCGGTGTGACGGTCGGTCGTACAAAGTGCAGTTTCACTATTCGCGTCATGATCGCTTCGTGAGCGACCACGGCCGCGTTTTGGCTGATAGCGATCGTTCCTCTGAATGGTGGTTCGTAAGTCTCGTTACCGGCTGTCTTGACGCCCTTTGTAGCCAGCGTGCCGCCGCCGTAGAAGTCTTTCAGCTCGTCCCATTCGAAAGTTTTCGCATGAGCCCGATCATCGCTATGGCGATCCGCTTCCAGGAATACAACCGGCATGCCGGAGACCTGGCCCATCAGACGAGAGCGCCCTGCTTTAGTAGATTTCATCGGGTCGAATCCTTCATAGCCTTCGCGGCCGAGCAGTTTCCATAGCAAGTTCAAGAGGGTAGTTTTGCCGGCGCCGGCCTCACCGGTGGCTTCCAGGAAAGGGAATGACTGGTAGCGAGCGCGGATCTGTTCGCAAAACAGTGAGCCGAAGAAAAACACCAATGCGACGAAGCCCTGGGCGCCGAAGCAGGTCCACAGCAACTGCACCCATTTCTCGTCAAAGCCCTTTGCTTCGCGCTGCAGCTTGATCGGGACGCCTTTCTGCAGGGTTTTCAGGCGCAGCTTGCCGAACTCGAAATAGTCTTCGCTGTTGACCTTGTAGGTGGTGCCGTCCTTGATCGCGATATCGCCATAGACGTAGCAGGCGTATTCCCTGCTGTAGCCCACGTAGTCGATCGTCGAGACGGTTTTGATGCCGAACAGCTGGTCTTTCATGAGTTTGTCGAGCTGCTGGCCACTGCCTGTGAACATGGCACCCGCCGCCATACCGAGCAGCCGCTTTTTGAATTCGCTCGCAGCCGACAGCTGGCCGCTGGTGAAGGTGTTTTTCACGCTTTCAGAATCGTGCGGGAAGTCCACACGCATGTAGTACCAGGACTCGTCTGTCACCTCATTACGTTGGAAGTACAACGCCTGGGGGTAGCAGTTGGCGATCTCCACGACGCTGCCGGACTGCTGCAGTGCTTTTTCGCGTTGTTGTGCCTGGTTCAACAACTGATCGTCGTGGTTCTCGCTGTCCTCGATGTCGGACATGGCCCGGTTGAATTTCTCCATGTCCAACTTGAACCAGTACAGGCGGTTACCGAAGCCCAGGTGAAATTCCCCGCGCTTGTTCCAGTCGTACATGAGCAAGGCTTTTTCTGCCGCGCTTTCAGCCAGCAGTAGGGCTCCCTGGTGGCGGGCTTGCTTTAGGTCGGTAGCGATTTGGTCGGCACGTTTAGTGTCGTCCTGGATGAAGCTCCAGCGCTGATGGAGATCGTTCCAGTCAGCCTTGCGACCGTCGCGTTGCGGTATCTGCGCAGACTCACAGATGAAGCCCAGGGCACGCGCTTCGCGCACCCAGCGTCGGGTGTATGCGTTGGCGCTCGGCTCGTTATCAAGAGCCCACACCAGCTTGGGCAATTTCCCTCCCTCGCGGGCTTTAACCAGTGCTTTGAGCGAGTCCCCCGGGAACGCATTGGAGGACATGGCCGACACGGCCGCGATGTCGTTGTGGACCAGGGCGATGGCGTCGAAGATGCCTTCGACGATCCAGATTTCCTTCACTTCAAGGAGGTCGACGCAGGGCGGGCACCACCACACGCCGCGATAGCTGTCCTTGGACTTGAAGCGGGCCTTCATCTTGCCGAAGCGGTGCGGTTGATCAATCAGGCGTTCCCACCACCCGCCTTTTTCCAGAGCGAAGCGCACAGTGGCGCTGCCGGCGTTGTGTTCAGCGGAGTAGAAAGTCTCCTGGGTGAACCACCCCTGAATCATTTCAAACCGAAAGCCCCGGGCGAACTCCAGGTAAGCACGCGCAGTGGCGTTAGAGTGTTGGTCTGTAGCAGGTGCCCGCTTGCTCCAGTCTTCGAACAAATCGTCGTACAGCTCTTTCACATGCAGGGTGTGGCCACATTTCTCAGGGCGACCACAAATCACCATCCACGGTGTATCAAACCGGGAATACAGCTCTTTCTTTTTGCACTTGGGGCAGGTGCCGCCGCGCATGTAGTCGGTGCCCGTGCGGTGCTTGAGCCCAAAGTCGGACTGGAGGCGTTGCAGCACGTCGTGGCGAAGATCTTCTTTCATGGGGTTACTTCACTGCTTTAAGGCTGTGGGACAGGGCTGCCATAAGGCGTTTTTGCGCAGCCATTACCGGGACATGGGCGAGAATTGCGCCGTGGCGTTGACCGTCCGCAACAAGGCGGAACTGGTCGGCGTACCAGTGTTCATTGAGGCTCAAGCGATACTGCTCACGCAGGTTTGCCAGCAACGCTTCGGCCTCTGCTGGGGGCAGTTGTGTGGTCACAATTACGGCGTTTGCCATCGTTAAACCTCTATTTCGGGCGTAGCTCACCCATACCCACGGGGTGTGGGGCTGGAATCGTTAAAGGGGTTTTAGGTAGCGGGAGTAACGCGGGTGGCGCGGCCGGCAGATATTAGGTGTTCGTAGATCAGGTAGACGGGCACTGACCAGGAGCAACCACGAACAGGATCGTTGATGACTACGTTTCTTGCGTCACATGCCTTGAGGTCGAGACGTTGGCGGACTTGAATCGCGGCGAGATCGTTAAAGGCCTGAATCGTCAAACGCAAAGCTAACGAGTTCACCACTTCGAAGCTTTCAACCAGATGGCTGGTCGTCCGATCCATGAGCTGGCTCGGGTCGCCCAGGTGTTCGGCTTGGTGACGCTCAAGGAATGCGAGCGCAGCGTTCTGCATGCACTGCTGGTAATCGAGGGTGGTTGCCTGAGCATTCATTGGTCTTTCCTCGATTTAGCACGGTAGAGATCTATTGCTGCGTGGACTTCGGCAGTACGTGCAGCCAAGTGCAAGATATGAGCGTTCAGGATCAGTTCGGCTTCTCTCTCGGTGATTACGCCGTCCTCAAGCGCCTGGGCAATGATTTGATCGACTGTTCCTTGTTTGGCGGAGGCTTGTATGGCCCGGGCATACATCTCTACGTTGTCCAGGTTTTCTGGGGCGATGACTGGCACGAACATGCCGCCGTACATTGCGGCAACGTAGTTGGCCAAGTGCTGGGTGCCTGTCACTTGTTCCAGTTGGAATATCTGCATGTCCGTCAGTGGACGGCAGTTGTTGTTCTCGTAGGCGTGGTTATCAAACTTCTTGAGCGGCAGGCCAATACGAGCAGCGGCGCGTTCGCGCCCTCCCTCGAAGGTGCAAATAATTGCACTGACGACGTCACGACGTGTTTTTAGAACATGAATATTCATCTTCTGCTGTTCCCTCAGTGCGCTGACCATTACTGTGCGATCACGCCGTCTTTGATACCGAGCAGGACGGCAGCGCGATGCGCCTCCCCACGACGGCATTGGCTTTGGCCACTCAGGACGGCATAGACGGTGCTTGGGTTCAGTTGATGTTGAGCCGCGAAGTCTTTTGCTGACTGGCCACGTTTTTCTAATGCTTCCCGTGCTTGCATGCGGGCTTGCTCGGTGATGCGTGTGTTCGGCATAGTGCAGATCCGTGCAGTTTCATGTGGTGTGAGATGCACAATGATGCACTTAGGTGCACTTGTAAAGAGTAGGGATGAAAATAAGTGCATCTTTCTGAAGAGATAGGTTCTCGGCTGCAAGAAGAACGGAAGCGGTGCGGCATGACGCAAAACCAACTCGCGGAAGCGTTGGGTATTTCTAAGCGGACGCAGGCCAATTACGAATCTGGATCGAGTGACGCCACTGCTTCCTACCTGAGTAACGTTGCTGTTCAGTTCAGCTTCGACGTGCCGTACATCCTTACCGGCCGGCGCACTACGCTGGCGCTTGATTCGCTGGATGAGTTGGAAGACAACCTCGTTCAGCAGTACCGCAGCATCCCGGCGGATGATCAAAGAGCCATTCGACGCTTCGTTAAGGCCATGGCAGACGATGCGGCTAAAGGAGTGAGCTGACCACGCTGTTTCTGTCTTGCTCCCAGCTCGCCCCCATATCACTGCGTCAGCAATAGATTTTATGGAGTGGTAAGCATGTTGGATCGCACAAACGCCGATGCCGGTTACTTGGAAATAGCAGCATCTGCGCGGTATGAGCTTTCGCATATTGAGCGACGTTTGATTGGTCTCTATCGCCAGTTGAGCCATCGTGACAAGGAGCAATTGCGCAGGCTGACCGAAGCGCTGATAAACAACCCGGATCAGTCCGACAACGATTGATTCCTGAGCCGCCGACATGTAGTTGTCGGCGGTTTGCATCATGCAACTACCTGCGATCCGAGCTTTTCGAATAGCTCCCGCTGCTGGGCTCTGGGCATGTCTCGTAATCGATCAATCAGCAGCCTGTCAAACGTCTGCGCGGACGGGCTGAGCGTGTGTGAGAACGTGAGATTTGCGACCCAGCTATGCCCACACTTTGCGTCTAGGCACTGGCAGTACAGTTTCGCGAAGTCTGCAGACAGCACCTCGCGTGATGCAATCCTGCCTTTGTGCCCGCACTTACAAGTAACTCTCATGTTCCCTCCCCAGGGTGCAGCTAATTGCTACTATATTCTCATCTTGTGCAAAATATTTCTCTATCGTTGAAGCGTCAGGTAGCGGTTTCCTCTGTGTTATCGGGCTTTCTCCAGTCGATACGCCTGTCATGTCGCAGGGTGCCATTCAGCTGGTCGAACAACTGACAAATCGGCCTGATTTCGTTGCTGGTGTACACGCGGTCGATCTTCTCGATATCCCCAAACCCCCCGTTGTTCTCCGGGATGATCCCGGCCAGGGCAGGGTTCATCCGCCAGGCGGCGATCACGTCGTTGCGGGTGATGTTCTTCACCTTCTCCAGCTCATCCTTTGCCTGGAAGTCACCCACAGGGATGATCTGGATGGCGTTTTCCTTGCCGTTGGGGATGTTGACGAACATCGAACGGAAGTTGCCCACGCCCTTGCTCGCGCTGATCTGGGCGCGCAGGTTCTCTTCGTCTTCCTCGGTCAGGTCCGGGTCGTTGGTGTAGAAGATGTAACCCGCGTGCGCGCCGTTGCTGTAGTAGCGCCGGCGGAACAAGGTTGCGGCCTCGTTGAGCAATAGCGCCTGCAGACCGCCCAGGTAGTCGGGCACGCCGTAGATGTTCTGTTCCACGTCGTAGTCCAGGACGTGTTCGATTTCGTCCTGGTCGAAGTCCATGTACTTGCTGTCTGGCAGCAGCATCCTGAATCCGCCGTCGACCTTCACACGCATGTTGATGGCCGGCAGGTGCTGCATCTCCAGTACTTCGCCGAAGGCGTTGGTGTCGCGATAGAAATACGCCTCGCCAAATACCATGTAGTCCAGGCTCGCTCGGCCCATGGTCGGCGTGCTGCAGCCCTCGGACGGGATGAATTCACGCAACAGCAAATTGCGTTTGAACTTGGGAATGGCGCCGTGGTGCGCGTTGGCGCGCAGCAGCTTGGCCAGGCCCGCCCGTGACACTGGCGGCTTGTAGATCTCGCCGTCGTCGCTGAGAAACACCCCCAGGTACTCGCCGATGTTGCCGGACAGCACCTGTTCGGGCTCCCCGAAGGTGAACGCCCGCATGGGCTGTTGCTGTCGCACCTGTTGGCTGGCTTGGGGCTTTCTGCGTCGTGTCTTGGGCATTGTTTCCGCTCGTGACGTAGCGGCTACGGCGCCGCTTGTTGGTATTTAGGGGTTCATTGAACAGGGCGTGCATGATCGACCAGGCGATATCGGCATGGCCGGTGGCGTCGGTGCGCGAAGCGCTGTAGGTCACTTGGCCGCTGGTAGTGGTGCCGCGCTTGATGGTCAGGAATGCCTGGGCGATGTCGGTCCACCCGGCGTCCCATTCGATGCGGCTGCCCTGGATCGTGTCCTGGGCCTTGAGTACCAACAGGTTCTTGGTCTCAAGGCTGTAATGGATCGGCGTGGCTTTAGGGTAGAAGTCGCGCACCAGGTCGAACACGCCATAACCCACGCCGGTGATGTCGATGCCGATGTGTTGGACGTTGAAACGCTCGGTCAGCTTTTTGACCTGGGCGGCCTGATAGTTGAACGAATGCCCCCGCCAGCTGTGCTTTTCCAGAATGCGGAATTTCGCCCCGGGCTCCAGCGGTGGGGCGACCACCACACAGGTGGCGTCGTCGCGGGTGCGGCTCGGATCATAGCCAAGCCATACAGGGCTGTTGCCGAATGGGCGATCCAGTTCGGGGTTGTAGTCCTCCCACAACGACAGGTCGGAATAGCAGCGCTCCAGGTCTTTGAGCCCGAACGCGCTCTGGCTGCTGTCGATGAACTTGCAGTAGAACAGCTGCTGGAATTTGTCTTCGTCGTACTCCAGCTGCAGCTGTTCCAGGTCGAACAGATCGCAGCCGCCGGCGATGGCGTCGTCCAGGGTAATCGTCTTGCGCCATTGACCATCGGGGCACAGCGCGCCCTGGGTGTACGACGCCTCGGTGGGCCAGGTGCCGCCAGCTTTCTTGCCGCGTTTGCTGTTGCGGAACTCCTCGCCCGACCAGAATGGATACGCCTGGTGCGACACCGCGCTGGGCGTCGAGAAGTAGGTTTTGCGCCACTTCTTGTGGGTGCCCATGGCGCTGGCCACGGTGCTGAGTTTGTCGAAGTCGCGAATCCAGAAATACTCGTCGACATAGACGTGGCCATGGTAGCCCTGGGCGGTGCTGCTGTTGGTACTGAGGAAGCGCAGCTCGGCGCCGTTGCTGAGTGTTATCGGGTTACCCGTCAGCTCAATGTCGAACCATTGCTTGGCAAACTGGATGATGTAGCTGCGGAAAATCTCCGACTGCGATCGGCTGGCCGACAGGAACACCTGGTTATCGCCGGTCAGCACCGCATCCATGAACGCTTCGCCGGCGAAGTAGTACGTCAGGCCGACCTGGCGGCTTTTCAGGATGTTGCGGATACGGCACGTCAGCGGGTTTTGCTTGGCGGCGAACAGCTCCTGCTGATAGCGGTACATCTTGCTGATGAACTTATCCAGGAAGTCGACTTCGGTCAGCCCGCTGATGTCGTTCTTGGCTTTCTTTTCGCGTTTCTTCCCTCCGCTATCAGCACGGCCCGATCGTTCGCCACGCGGACGTTGGCGGCCTTCCGGGGGCTCGCCTGCTGATTCCCCGACCGGCGCTGGCGACGGTTTGACCGCTTGCTTTAACAGGCGCTCGCGCACGGTGGTCAGCCGGTCCAGCTCGTTGAGTTCGTCCTTGGTCAGGCTGCTGGCTTTGTCCAGGAGCAGGGTGATCCGCCGGCCGACCGCCGTCAGCGGTTCTTCGTCCGACAGCATGTCTTCCCAGCCGCCCTGGCGTATCCAGTAGTAGACGATTCGGATGTTGGGCAGGTTGAGCTGCGCCTGAATTTCCTTTGCCTTACAGCGGCGCAGAAACAGGCGTTTGGCGGCTTCTTTAACTTCGGTCGAGTAGTACATGGGCCGCAGTCTATGCGGCGAAAACGCTGGAAACGCGGGGTTAAATTCCGTGATTCACCTATATCGCGAATATAGGAGAAACGCGCATTTGAACCGTTTGTTTGGGGCTTTCCGGCTCCCTATCGTGGCGGCTCATTCAACGATTGAGCGCAGTTATCGCCCATGCCCCGTTCCCTTGTTTCGTTCTGGAAACGTGTCGCCACCAGCGGCATCACCGCCGACGGTCGCGAGATCCTTCCCCAGGAGCTGCGCGACATCGCTGAAACCTACAAGCCTTCGAAATACACCGCTGTGATCTGGTGTGAACACCAACGTGCGGAAGGTTCTTTCGGCACTGTTTACGCGGTCCGTCTGGTTGAGGAGGGCGACGACCTGGAGGAAGGGCAAATTGCCCTGGAGGCTCAGCTCAAGCCCAACGATCGACTGCTGTACCTGAATGACCAGGGGCAGAAGCTGTTCACCAGCATTGAGATTTGGCCGAATTTTGCGGGTAGCGGCAAATCCTACCTGACCGGCCTTGCGGTCACCGACAGCCCTTCGAGCCTGGGCACCCAGGAACTCTATTTCTCCCGCCGAACCAACAAAGCCACGTATTACGCCGCTTCCGTTGAACTGGGCTCCTTTGAGGAGGAGCCCCAAGGCGAAGTGGGCAAGCTGATCGGTTTGCTCACTGGCTTTTTCAAGCGCTTCGCGGCGGACGCTGAGCCCGCCGAACCCACCACCCCAACCGAGACCGAACCCCCTATGGATGAAGCTACCGCAACGGCTTTAAAAGCCCTGCTGGCTCAACTGCTGATTGTCGCTGCAGGCATTCAGGCCGTGATTGAGCCCGTCGCCGAAGAGGCTCCAGAGCCAGAAGCTGCCCCGATCGACGACGTGCAAACCGCTGTCGACGGCATCGTGACCACCGCCGAAGAAGAGCGCGAGTTCAGCCGTAAGGGCGGCGCCACGAATAAAGCCCTGCTGGCAAGCATGGCCTCGCTGCAAAAGCAGTTCACCGCGCTGCAGAACACATCCAATGGTCGCCAGTTGCCGCGCAATTCCGGCCCGGTAACCACTGTCAAAAAGCGGGTGCTCTGACATGGCGTATTCACTGAGCGCCTACGGCGCCAAGATGTATGCCGAACTGCAACTGGCCATCGCCGAAAGCTACGGCGTGGAGCTGGCCAGCAAGCACTTTAGCGTCGATCCGACCATTGCCCAGGAACTGAACGACGCCATCACGGCCAAGTCGGACTTCCTGGAGCGAATCAACGTCATTCCGGTCAGCGAGATCAAGGGCCAGAAAGTTTTCATCGGCGTGTCTGGTCCGGTGACCGGCCGTACCAATACCAAGACCACCGATCGCGAAGCCAAAGATGCGTCGTCGCTGGATCAGGACACCTACGAGCTGTCTTCCACCGAGTCCGATGTGGGCTTGCCCTACGCCAAGATCGACGCCTGGGCCAAGTTCCCGGACTTCCACCAGCGCTACTCGGCTGCAGTGCAGAAGCAGATCGCCCTGGACCGCATCATGGTGGGTTTCCACGGCACCCATGCTGCCCAGCAGACCGATATCACCAAGTACCCAATGCTGCAGGACGTGAACAAGGGCTGGCTGCAGCAGGCCCGTGAGCAGATCCCGGCCCAGGTACTCAAGGAAGGCAAGGTTGCCGGCAAAGTCACCCTCGGCGCCGGTGGCGACTATGCCAACCTCGATGCCCTGGTGCATGACACCAAGCAACTGGTGGACGAGCGTCTGCGCGATGCCGGCGACCTGATCGCAATCATCGGTACTGACCTGTTGGCTGCTGACAAGGCGAAGTTGTATTCGAAGCAGGGCGACACTCCGACCGAAAAAGAGCGCATCGAAGAAGCGCAAGTAATCGCCACCTACGGCGGCCTGCCGAGCTTTAGCGTGCCGTTCTTCCCGGTCAACGGTGTGGTCGTCACCAGTTGGGACAACCTGTCGATCTACTTCCAGGACTCCAGCTGGCGCAAACAGACCATCGACAACCCGAAACGCTCCCGCGTCGAGGACTACAACAGCCGCAACGAAGGTTATGTGATCGAGCAGCTGGAAAAGTTCGCCATGACCGAAAACGTGGAGCTGGTGGCGTGAGTCTGGCCCTGGCGCACAAGCGCCGCACCATCGCTCTTGGAGGCGCCGCCGTTGTAGCGGCTGCCGCTTCCGCTGCGCTTCCTTACTCGCCGGCGGAAGCCCTGAGCAGCCCTGCCAATGCGCGCAAGCATTTGCTGCTGCAGGAAGCCGCGCTGGACCAGGACCTGGAGCGCATCAGCGCGATCAATGGCCTGGCCGGACGCCAGGCCCTCAAGCGCGAAGAGCTGCTGCCCAAGTACCAGGAGTACGTCCAGCGCTATTGCGAGTCGGGGTTGATCTTCCCCAATCGCGTTGCGGTGCAGGTGTTGGTCTGGCTCTTCGACACCGCCCAGTTCGAAGACGCCCTGGAACTGGCCGACGTCCTGATCGAGCAGGGCCAGCAGATGCCGGAGCGCTTCAAGCGCCGCGACATCCAGACCTTTGTCGCTGACGCCGTGTGCGAGTGGGCCTACGCCGAATACAAAGCCAATCGCAGCCCGGAGCCTTACCTCTCTGACCTGCTGCCGCTGGTCGACGGCGAATGGCAACTGACGGAACAGATCCCGAGCAAGTACCACAAGTTGATCGGTATGCGCGCCATGGAGTCCGGGGAATTTGAGGTTGCACTCAAGCATCTGGAGCGCTCGACGGAGCTGTACGCCCAAGCCGGCAACGACACCCGTATCAAAAGGGTCCGCAAGGCCCTGGAAAAACAAGCGGCCGCTAACCCGGTCTCCGAATAACCGACTACCCCCCCCCAGCGGGGACCTGTGGAAGTGAGCCGCCCATTTATGGACCGTCCCACTGAAAACAGGCTCCCCGCCCTATTTGAGTGGCCAGCGATGAGCTTTTCCGGGAAACCCACCACCTTTGTGGAACAGACGATCGAGAACGACGGCTTTTGGCCGGACCTCTCCGTGTCCGAGTTCCAGAAGGAACAACGCCTGCCGGCGGAGTACCTGGTAGAGCTGCTGGTCGACTCGTTGAACACCGCCATGGTTGAGGTCAACACGGACCTGGCCAAGTGCAAAGCCCGCTGGCAGGGCAACGGTATTGCGCGTGTCGAGTCCGCGGATTCCACGCTGCTGCCGGAACGTACCTTCCAGGTGAAGCTGTACAAGCGCGCGGTGTACTGCCGCGCCAAAGGCAACTTGTTGCCGCAGTTCGCCACGGTCACCCGTCGCGAAAGCGCTGAAAACACCGGCAAGGAAGCACCCGAGCGTGCCGAAACCTTCCTGGCTTTCAGCCAGCAGGCCGTCCGTGCCCTGCAGGGCCGTGGCCGCATTACGGCGGCGCTGTTGTGATCCAGTTGCAGGCGTTGACCGCCTACCTGATGGCCCGCGACCTGGTGCCCAAGGAGAACTTCGACAGTTGGACCGAACAGGTCAGCCTTGAACTGATCTGGAAGCCCGACCGCGACGGCCTGCACATGGCTGACATGCGCTATCGCGCCGTGTTCTCCCTGCAGAGCTTCACCGACCACCCGGCCAGGCTGATGGCCCTGGTAGGCAGTTGGCTTGAGACCCACGATCCCGATCGCGGTCGCCACGATCTGCCGGCGCCGATGTTCTCTGTTGAGCCGTTGGACCAGGACACCTTCGACGTGGACCTGTCCCTGGAATTCATCGAGCCGCAGTACCTGGCCGAAGATCCGGACGGCGAGATCGAGGCGTTTGGCAAGACCTGGGCGTTCGTGCCGTTCGATCTGTGGGTGGCTGAGCATGGCGAGGTGGGCAGCGATGGCCACTAGTCCGCTCGACCTCGATGTCAGGGGCTTGCTCGATGTCGACGCCCAGTTGGCATTGCTTGAGTTGCCGCCCCAACTGCGCAGACGACTACTGAACAACGTGACCAAGCGCGTGCGGACGATGAGCCGCAAGCGGGTCCGTGAACAGAAGAACGTGGACGGCACCCCCTTCGCGGAGCGCAAGGGCAGTGCCAAGGGCAAAAAGAAGATGGAAGCCGGCCTGGCCAAGCTGCTGCAGGTCACCCGTGTCAGTTCGGACGAAGCTGAGCTGGGCTGGAAAAACGCGTTGACCCGCTGGGTTGCCGCGCAGCAGCACAACGGCGTCAGCGAGCGGCGTACCGCTGCACAGATGCGCCGCTGGAACAACGTTCCGCCCGGCATTGCTTGCACCGACAAACAGGCCAAACGCCTGCGCCGGCTGGGCTTTCGTGTCCGGCAGAAAGGCAAAAAGGCGCTGACCAGGCCGTCAGTGGCCTGGATTCAAGAGCATGTGAACTACGCCAAGGCTGGCTTGCTGATCCGCATTTTGAACGACGAACGAACCGAGTCCACCGGCGCGCAAAGCTGGGACATCACCCTGCCAAAACGCCAGTTCCTCGGCGTGGAGACCGGGAGCGAAACCCGCGAGCTGGTTAACCAGGTCTTCCAACAAATCCTTAATTCACCCCGCTAACGAGGCACAGCATGGCACTTGGCAAAGTCAGCGTTAACAATCTCAATCTGGGCCAAGGCGCCGTGACTGAGATCGAGCGCTATTTTCTGTTCATCGGTCCCGGTCCGAAAAACACCGGCAAATTGATCGCCCTCAACACCGACAGCGATCTGGATGCGCAGCTGGGCGTCCCGGCCAGCGACCTGAAAACCCAAATCGCGGCCGCACGCTTGAACGGTGGTGATCGTTGGGCCTGCGTGGCGGCGCCGATCGCCGCAGATGGCGACTGGACCAAAGCGCTGGAAATGTCCCAGCAGCAGGGTTTTTCCGTCGAGGCGGTGGCGATCACCAAACCGGTGGCCACCGGTGCCGAACTGTCCGCCATGCACGACGCGGCCGTGTCGATGAATGACACCTACGGCCGTCGCGCCTTCGTGATGGCGGCCACGGCCGGGCTTTCGCTGAGTCCTTACCAGAGCTGGGCCGAGTACCTGGTGGCTCAAAAAGCGATCACTGCCGGCCTGGCAGCGCCGCGTGTCTTGGTGGTGCCTCAGTTGCACGGTAACGACCTGGGCGTGCTGGCCGGCCGCCTGGCCAACGCAGCGGTGAGCATTGCGGACAGCCCTATGCGTGTGGCCACCGGCGCGGTGCTGGGGCTTGGCCCTGTGCCTGTCGACTCCGAAGGCGTACCGCTGCCGTCCTCGATCCGTTCGGAACTGGATAAGGCGCGCTTCTCGGTCTCCCAGACCTATTCCGATTACCCGGGCGTGTACTGGGGCGACGGCAACATGCTGGACACCCCTGGCAGTGACTACCAGGTAATCGAATACCTGCGCCTGGCTGACAAAGCGGCGCGCCAGGTGCGGCCGTTGTTGATTCGCCGCGTGGGCGATCGCCGGTTGAACAACACCCCCAACAGCATGGCCGTGAATATCACCGCGCTAATGGCGCCTCTGCGCCGCATGGCCAAGTCGGTGAAGTTCGCCGGCGAGGTCTTCCCGGGCGAGATCGAGTCGCCCAAAGACGGCGACATCGTGCTGGTCTGGAAGAGCAAAACCGCCGTCGAGGCGTACATCAAGCTCAAGCCCCACAACTGCCCGAAAGACCTCACGGCGAACATCGCCCTGGACCTTTCCAACGACGATTCGGAGTAACCCCCTATGTCACGTATTGGCGGCAAGAACTTTGACGTGAACCTGGGCGACCTCCTGGTCCACGTCGAAAGCTGCACCCTGGATATCACCGACAACAGCAAGACCGCGCAAACCCGGGGCGTACCTGACGGCTATGTCGACGGTGACGTGGCGGCGGCCGGTGAACTGGAACTGGACTCGACCAACTTTAACCTGTTGATCGAAGCGGCCCGCAGTGCCGGCAGTTTCCGCAAGTTGGATGCGTTCGACGCGGTGTTCTTCGCCAAGGCCGGCGACGACGAACTGCGCATTGAAGCCTTCGGCTGCAAATTGAAGGTTTCCAGCCTGCTGAGCATCGATCCCAAGGGTGGCGAGAAGACCAAGCACAAGGTGCCTTTCGAGGTCACCAGCCCGGACTTTATCCGCATCAACGGCGTGCCGTACCTGGATGCCACCGAGATCGAGGGCATTAGCTGATGGTCTGTCCGTTCGATCGCGCCCAAGCCCTGGAACAACGTCAGCGGGACCAGGCTATCGACGCCCAGTTGGCCCAGGCCCGGCGTGAGTCAGCGGGCCCAAGCCTTAGCCACTGCGTGGATTGCGATAACGAGATTCCCGAAGCGCGCCGCGCCTTGGGCGGGAAGAAACGCTGCACACCATGCCAAGCCGGTTTCGAGAAAGGAGTGCAGCGATGAGCGCGAATCAGGCGGCCCAGGACACCGCCATTGCATTGGCAAAGGCGTCGCCTGCGATCGGTGTAGCGGCCACTGGAGCCACAGGGACCATCGACTGGTCGGCTGTCGCCTACATGCTGACTGCCATTTACATGGTGCTGCAGATCCTGCTGTTGGTTCCGAAGTATCGCCAGATGTTGCGCGACTGGAAGGTGAAGCCATGAGCCTGCGCGGCAAGATCGCCGTCGGCGCTATTACGCTGTGCAGCTCCACGCTGGTGGTGTTCCTGGGCACCTGGGAAGGCAACGGCCAGAACACCGTGTATGCCGACAAGCTCGCCCGTGGCCTGCCTACCGTGTGCAAGGGCATCACCCGTTACACCAGCCCATACCCGGTGGTCGTGGGTGACTACTGGTCAGACGCCCGGTGCAGCGAAGTCGAACAACTGGTGATCAGCAAAGGCCAACTGCAACTGGCCGACTGCATCACCAACCAGGACGTGGGCCAGAACACCTTCGACGCCCTGAGCAGCCATGGCCACAACTTCGGCACATCCAACACCTGCGCCAGTCGCGCCGTGGGGCTGATCAATGCCGGCCGCATCAAAGACGGCTGTCAGGCCCTGGCCTGGGCGCCTGACGGCAAAACGCCGGTGTGGGCCTTCATCACCACCGCCCAGGGCAAAAAGGTGTTTATCCCGGGCCTGCATGCGCGCCGTTTGGCGGAAGCGGCTCTGTGCGAGGCGGGCTTGTGATGCGCGAAGGCACTTTCATCCTGGTGCTGTGCCTGGTGGCTTGGTTCGGTTTCGACCTGCTGCAGGGCCAGCGTGACACCGCTCGTAGCGAACGTGACGCGGCGCTGTTTGAAGTGAACGGCCTGCGCGACGCGGCGCGCATCAGCGGCGAGATGCTGGCCGATCGTGACGCTATCGACCTTCAACGAACTCTGGAACTGAACCATGAACGAGCTGAAAACGATGCTCTGCGCCTTGATGTTGCTGCTGGCCGTAAGCGGCTGTCAGTCAAAGCCTCCTGCAGCGCTGCAGTGCCCGCCAGTGCCGGCGCCGGCGGCGTGGCTGATGCAGCCACCGCCGAACTCGCAGCAGACGCTCGACCGGATTATTTCACCCTTGTCGACCAACTCGCCCTGAGCAAGCAAATGATCTTGGGTCTGCAAGACCACGCCTTGCGGGTATGCCCGCGCCAATCTCAACCGACACTCAACCCCTGAACGGAGCAACACCATGACCGATAAACGCGACATTACCCTGGAAGTTGGCGACAAGGAATTCACCTTCGAACTGACCCCGCAGGACGTGACCAAGTACTTCAACGCCGTCACCCAAACCAACAAGGTTTCGCCGGCCAACAACCTGCTGGTGACCACGGTTAAGCAGGAAGAGCGCGCCACCCTCAAGGCCCAGTTGGGCAACCCGGTGCTGGTCATGCAACTGGCCGGTGCGCTCCTGGAAGAGTACGGCCCGGACGTTGAAATCACCGTAAAAAAGCACTCGACCACGCTGAGCGCCTGACCGAAAACGGCCTGGGCCAACTGGTGGCCCTGGCCAGTCGCTGGCTACCCGGTGCCGAGCCCACCGCCGAGGTGATGGGCACGGCCAAGTGGCTGGAGGACGAGTACTGGCGGCGGACGGAAATCGCCATCGCCAACGGCATCGCCTACGCACTCAATGGATAAACACTGATGGCAGACAAAAGCGCCCGCCTGGCCTTCATTTTGAGCCTGACCGATAAGGTCACCGCCCCTTTGGGCAAGGTCAAAATGGGCTTTTCTGACCTGGCTGAACAGAGCGAAAAGCACATCAAAACGATGGGTTTCGGTCTGGCGGGCATTACGGGCGCGTATGTCGGTATCACCCAATCCATGGAACCAGCCCTGGAAATGAATCGCGCCCTGGGCGAAGTCCGATCGTTGAACGTGGCCGAGGATGCGTTGAATGCGCTGAATCGCAAGTCTCTGGAGTTTTCCGTGGCGTATGGCGAAAACGCACGGGATTTTGTCGCCTCGGCGTATCACATTGAAGGCGCCATCAAAGGATTGGTGGGCAATCAACTAGCAACGTTCACCAATGCCAGCGACGTGCTGGCCAAGGCCACCAAGTCCGACGCGGACACCATGGGCTCCTACGTCGGCACCATGTACAACCTGTTCAAGGGCCAGGCTGACGCCATGGGCAAAGGCCAATGGGTGGAAACCCTAGCAGGCCAGACGGCCACGGCGGTGCAGCTGTTTCGCACCAGCGGCGAGCAGATCGGCGAAGCATTCAAAGCTGCCGGCGGCCTGGCCAGCACTGCCGGTGTGAGCCTGGCCGAGCAAATGGCGGTTCTGGGTACGCTGGGCAGCACCATGGACGGCGGGGAGGCCGGCGGTCTATACAAATCGTTCTTTGAGAACGTCAGCGGCGCATCGGAAAAGCTGGGCATGTCCTTTGTCGACCAGCAGGGCAAGTTGCTGCCGATGATGGACATCCTGGACAAGCTCCAGGGTAAGTTTGGCGACCTGACGATTGAGGCCAACGGCAAGAAGCTGCGCGACGCCTTTGGTGGCGAAGCGGCGCGCCTGATCACCACCTTGATGGGCGACACCGGCCGGTTGAAAAACGGCATGGAGCAACTGGGCAACGTGCGCGGCCTGGAGAATGCCGAGGGTATGGCCAAGGCCATGGTGGACCCGTGGCAGCAGTTTGGCGCCGCTGTGCAGGCGCTGCGTATCGCCTTCGGCCAGTCGTTGATCCCGATCCTGGCGCCGCTGATGGATCGCCTGGTGGCCATCGCCGGCACACTGACTCGTTGGACCCAACTGTTCCCCAACATCACCCGCTTGATAGGCATTGTCACTCTGTCGTTTCTGGCGGTCACCGCAGCCATGTCGTTACTCACTCTGACAGTGGGCCTGTCGAAAATGGCTTGGCTGGGAGCCACTGTGGTGTGGAACGCTCTCACCTGGTCGGGCTACCGCAGTATCGCCATGTTCCTGTACCACACCGTCATGGTGATCGGGTTTGTGGCCGGCCTGGTGCTGATGGTTGCCTGGATGGGTCTGGTCAAGGGCGCGATGCTGCTGTGGCAGGGCGCGATCTGGCTGGTCAACACCGCGCTGCTGGCCAACCCGGTGACCTGGATCGTGATCGGCATTGTCGCCCTGGTCGCGGCCGTGGCGGCGGCGATCATTTACTGGGACGAGTGGACCAGTGCGCTGCTCAACAGTGAGGCGTTCCAGTGGGTCAGCGGCCAACTGAACGCACTGTCGGCGTGGTTTGACTCGATGGGCGGCTGGTCGAACATGGCCAGCACCGCGTGGGATGCCATCGTCAACATCTTCAAAAGCGCTATCAACGGCCTGATCGAGATGTTGAACAAGATCCCCGGCGTGCAGATCGACGCGGCATTCGGGGACATGCCGGCAGCGCCGGAACTACCGACTATCAGCGCTCCCCAGGTTGAGGCGCCGTTGCTGCCGCAGTTGGTAAGCGCTCCCCAGCAGCCGATCCAGGCGCCGCCCCTGATGATGGCTGCTACGCCGAAGACACCGGCGCCGGTGATGCCCGCACTCAACGCGCTGCAACCCCAAGCCCAAACACCAGCCCTGGTGCTCGCACCGGTGCCGAAAACCCCGACGCCGATCGCGCAGCCGATGACCTCTACCGAACCGCCGCGCACCGCGCCGGCACTGGTGGCTGCGCCGGCATTGAAGACCCCCGCGCCGATCGGGCCGCAGCTCAACGTCCCGCAACCAATGCAACCGCCGGCCCTGGTCACGGCGCCAAAACCGACTGAGAAGGCCGAACAAAGCCAGCAACGGATCAACAGCGCAGTGACCAGCCTGTCACCGAAACGGCCGGACGCAGTGCCCCGGGGCGGTTTGCTGGCCAGCATCCAGAACAACAACCAAACCCAAAACAAGGGCACTCATGTGGAGAACGTCAACATTCACACCGGCAAACCGATGAACCCGCTGGAGCTGGAAGGCATGTTGGCCATGGCGGTGGGCGGATGAGCGAATACATCGACCTGCTGATCATGGACAACGACCTGGTGTTGGACCCGTCCCGTCAGCCGCTGCTGATCGAGGACCGGGCCAGCATTGCCCAGGACATCGCGCACATGATCCGCGAGAGCGGCTTGCTGGTCACGCTGGTGGCCGAGCGCAGTCGCCTGCGGCAGCGCGACTGCATCCAGCAAATGGAATTGCTCGTTGAGGCGGACGAACGCCTGGTGCCGGGTACGGCGCTGATCAAACAGGTGGGCTCCGGCCAGTACCTGGTCACCGCCAAGACCCTCAAGTTCGGCGACATCGAGGTGACGCTGTGAGCGACGTAGATTTTAAGCAGGCACTGGCAGATGGCGGCATTCCGGTCACCGAGGAAGGCTTGCGCCAGGCGTGGGAAAAGGAAGTCGCGGCCCAGGGCAGCAAGATGAGCAACACCAGTGCCTATTCGCCGTTCTGGCGGGTGATAACCGCCCTGGTGACCAAGCCGGTGCTGTGGCTGATCAATTTTGTCAGCGACACGATCCTGCCCAACTTCTTTGTGAAAACCGCCGTCAACAAGTGGCTGGATATGCTCGCTTGGGCGGTCAACATCGAGCGCAAAGGGGCGACCAAGGCCAAGGGCGTGTTGTTGTTTATCCGCGATGTCGCCGGCGGTGCGCTGGAATTACCCGCTGGCGTCCTGGTGCAATCGGCGGCGATCAACGGCCGTACTTATCAATTGATCACCACCCAGGCCGCTGCCTTCGCTGATGGCGTGCTGCAGCTGGAAGTCCCGGTAGAGGCGCAGGAAGTGGGCAGCGGTTACAACCTGGCCCCGGGTTACTACGCCATCCTACCCGTGCCCATCGCCGGCATCGCCCAGGTGGTCAACGCAGACGGCTGGCTGATTGCACCAGGTGCAGATCCTGAGCCAGACGATCAGCTGCGTTTGCGGGTGCGTAATCAATTCTCGGCGGTCAACCAATGGCACACCGACTCGGTGTACCGCGCCATGATTTCGGCCTTCCCAGGCGTGCGGCCGGATGGTGTGTATTTTCTGCACGGCGCACCCCGGGGTCCAGGCAGTGCCAATGCCTACGTGCTGTTCGAAGCGGACGTGCCGGCGGCGACCTACCTGCAGCAAATCAACGCGCATATCCGCGACCAGGGCAACCATGGCCACGGTGATGATCTGCTGGTGATGGTGATGCCGGAAACCCTGCACGCGCTGGCCGTGACCGTGTGGCCACGGCCATTGCTGACCATCGAGCAGCGCACCAAGTTGCTGACCGAAGTGGCCCAGTTCATTCGTGCGGCCTTTCGCGAGAGCGGCACCGGTGACTATCAGCCGACGCTGACCTATCCCCAGTCGCGGTTTTCGTTCAGCCGCCTGGGGGAAGAGCTTCACCAGCAGTTTGCGGGCATCGAGTCGCTGCGTTTTGACAATGCCGACATCGTGTCAGAGCTGACCATTCCCAGGATCAAAACCCTGCAGGTGGTGCCGGCATGATCAAGCTCAATTTGCCGTTCTGGCTGGATGGTCCGCAGTTGGCCAAGTTGAAGGCCGCCGCGCAGTCCTGGTGGGAAAAGGTCGAAGGCTGGCTGCAATGGCCACTGCTGCAGATGGACGCTGACACCTGCCATTTGACCGTTCTGGACCTGCTGGCCTGGCAGCGGGATATCAGCCGCTTCAAGGATGAACCGGAAAGCCTGTACCGGCTGCGCGTCAAGTTCGCCTTTATCAACGCCGTCGACGCCGGTAGCACGGCTGGACTCAAACGCATCCTGCAGCGCCTGGGCGTGGGCTATGTCGAGATCGACGAACGTATGCCAGAGCGGGACTGGGACGTGGTCTTGCTGCGCCTTTCCGACTCCCAGCTATCGCAGAACCCTGAGCTGTTGCGCGTGCTGATTCAGCAGTACGGCCGCACCTGCCGGCGCTATGACTTCGTGACCCTCACCCCGGTATCGCTGCGCCTCGTCGCGGCTGACTTTAACGACGATCAGCAAACGCTGATTGCCAGCCTGTAGGAGCCCTCATGGGAGCCAGCATTACCCTTGCAGGTGAAAGCCTGATCGCCCAAAAACTGGGCGCACAACAGCGCCTCGACGTCGTGCGCTTTGTCTTTGCCAATGTGCCTGGGCTGAACCCGAACAGCCCGGTCGATCGTGCCGCGCCGAAGCCGCCGGCGGCGCAGATCGTCCACACCTACACAATCCCGCCGCAGAACATTGGCTTCGTAAACCCGAACCAGGTGGTCTACAGCTCGATGCTGGGCAGCGATATCGGGGACTTTGACTGGAACTGGATCGGCCTGGAAACCGCCGAGAACGTGCTGCTGGCCGTGGCCTATGTGCCGGTGCAGCAGAAGCGCAAGAACATTCCGCCGCAGCAGCTGGGCAACAACGTCACCCGCAACATTTTGGTGGTGTTCGACGGGGCCCAGGCGCTGACGGGCATCACCATTGATGCCAAGACCTGGCAGCACGACTTTACCGTGCGCCTCAAAGGGATCGACGAGCGCGAGCGCCTGAGCAACCGGGATGTGTTTGGCCGTGCATGCTTTTACCGTAGCAGCCTGCAGGTTGAGAAGGTCGGCGCCAAGTACCAACTCAAGCCCGGGTTGGCTTACGTCGAAGGCATCCGCGTGGAGCTGGCTGGCCCGTTGGCGATCACGCCGCCGGCGTTACCGGCATCGGTGTGGCTGGATGTCTGCCTGCGCAGGGAATTGAACGATGTGCTGGCCACCTGGAAAGTGGTATTCGGGTCCAACCAGATCGACTACCTGGATAGCGACGATGCCCGGCACTACTGCATTCCGTTGGCCCAGTTGGTTAATGCAAATTCGATCACCGACCTGCGCACCGTCGCACCAATCGACGGGCCGCTGGTGGATCACTTCGCCGCTCAGGTGGGTCATTACCCTGATTTGCGATCGGGCTCTGCAACACGGTTGGCCAACCCCCGTGCCATCAACGGTGTGGCCTTCGACGGTACGCAAGACATCACGGTGCAGGACGGCACCAAACTGCCCCTGACCGGCGGGACGATGATCGGTGATCTGGTGTACGCCGCCGGTAACTATTTTGGCAGTGCCTGGGCGCGTGGGATGACGTTCACGTCGGGCGGTAAAGTCGTTGGCAGCATCGGCGGCTATGGCTCGTCTACCGGCTTTAAGACGTTGTTCATGGGCTTGGGTGCCGATGGATATGTGACAGGCAACGGCATGCGCGTATCTGACACGGGCGTGGCGATTGCTGGGCAGCTTTCCGGCGACGGTGGCGGACTGGTTAACCTCAACGCAAGCGCGCTCACCGCCGGCACGGTGCCACGGGTCAACCTGTCCGGCTCCTATGACATCCAGATCACAGGCAATGCCGGTACTGCTACCCGCTTGGAAACGCCGCGCCTGATCAACGGCGTGGCGTTTGACGGTAGCCAAAATATTGCGATCGGCGACGGCTCTAAGCTGCCACTCGCCGGCGGCACACTGACCGGCGGCGTGCGATTCAACGTGCCCATGATCGGCGGTTCGTTTGTCAGTTGGCAGGAGCGCCAAACAGCGATCCAGATTGATTGTGCATCCAATGGCGCCGCGTATTCCGTGTGGAAAGGCACCAATTGGAGCGAGCGACACTTGGCCGCCATGGAGGTGTATGCCGGCGGTTCGGCGAACTCGGTGCCTTCGGTGGTTATGCATGTTGGGGGGACTGTTGCGGCGTTCACCTTGGACGGTTCTGGACACCTGCGCATCAAGGGTTCGTATTTTGGTGACGGTGGGCAGTTGTCGGGCCTAAATGCCGATGCACTGACCCTTGGCACGCTGCCCAAGGCTCGATTGAGCGGCACCTACGATATCGCCGTGTCGGGTAATGCGGCCACGGCCACAAAGCTGGCCACGCCTCGCCTGATCAACGGCGTTGCGTTCGATGGGACCGCAAATATTGCGATTGCGGACAACTCAAAGTTGCCGCTCAGTGGCGGTTATCTGACGGGAACGGCGCGGTTTGATTTTCGTGCAATGGCTGGGGCATTTATTAACTGGCGTTCGCGGTCCCCCGCTGTACAGGTCGATTGCCCTGACAACGGCAATGCCTACCTCATATGGAAGGCAACCAACTGGGCCGACCGTCACCTGGCATCCATGGACGTATGGGCTGGCGGAGGCTCCGCTACGCCGGCAAGCGTGGTGATGCATGTCGGGGCTACAAACGGTGCGTTGACGCTCAGTGAAGGCGGCAACTTGTATGTGTCAGGTATGTACAGCGGTAACGCGGCAGGCTTGACCAACCTTCCCCTGGCGACTCCCGATGTGCCCGGCGCCGTTCTGAAAAACACCGCATCGCTGAGCCCGAACGGATGGTGGAAGTGCGCCCAAACCGGCCTGATCCGGCAATGGGGGTTCACCTTGGGTGCCTCTGATACGGTGACACACCGTAGTTTTCCGATCGCTTTTCCCAACCGCTGCGTCTCCCTGGTTGCATCCCGAACAAGCCTCTTCTACTCAGATGTAGCCACAGGTACTAACACCCTGATCGTCAGCAATGCCCAGTTCTCGGTCATTTCTGGCCCGTTCAATTCACCAGATGAAATCTATTGGGAGGCCACCGGGTACTAACCATGAGCATCTTTTTTCACGCAGTAACCGCAGGCTTTTACGACACTCGGGCTCATGGCGAACGCACTGTCCTGGTCGCTGATCCGAAGTGGAAGCACCCGGTGGTCAGTATTACCGACCCCAATTGGATGGCAGGGGAGGGCTCATCTGCCACCCCCCCGATGATCAAAGTCAAAGACCCGAAGGCCACGGCCCCACTGATTGAGGTTTCCAACCCCGGCTGCAGCTTGCCACCGGTCGAAGAGTTACTGGAAATCACCCTGGGCGAATACCAGGCGCTGTTTGCCGCCCAGGCCCTGGGCAAAGTCATTCAAGCGGTGAAGGGCCGCCCCGTGGCGGTCGACCCGCCGCCATTGACCTGGGAGCAACGCAAAGCCGACTACTTGGCCAGTGTGCAGGCGTTCCTCGATAAAACCGCCAAGGCGTCCGGCTACAACGACCTGAAGGACGTGATCACCTACGCGGATGAACCCTCTGTACCGAAGTTTCAAGCGGATGGCGTTGCGTTTCGTACCTGGCGCTCGCTGTGCTGGGCTTACTGCTACGACCAGTTGACGGCGATCGAGCAGGACAAGCGCAAGACACCGACCAGCGCCGAGCTGGTGGCCGAACTGCCTGCCCTGGTGCTGCCAAATGCCTGACATGAACTGGTCGCCGGTGACCATGCGCTGGCCTGTGCAAGCCACCCAATGGATGGGTCAGCTGTCAACGGCCCAGGACCTGGCCGGCGGTGAGCTGGCCAGTACCGCTAAGCGCCTGGCAGACCTCAACGGTAAAACCTCCACCAGCCCCGGGCCGGTGGGAGGTGCCGCCCAGGGCGCGATCGCTGCAGGCCGAGCGGCACTCGCTGATCAGATGGGCGAGGCTCCGGCTTGCCTGGTAGTGACGCCTTTCCAAAGCGGCATTGGGCAGGGCCGCGGTTACCAACGTTTCCTGTCGGCGCCAAACTTGCTGCAGCAACTGGCCGGCAAACTGGTGGATGTGAGCGACACCGGCCGGCCCGATGGTCCCCAGTTCGCACTGTGCCTTATGTTCCTGGCCACACGTTTTGATCAGTTGGCCAACAGCCTGGCGCGCTTCAATGCCCTGCTGCCGATGCCCGACCTGGTGCGAACCGAACGCCGCGCACGGCACCTGTCCAAGCTGGAGACGGAAAAATGGGAGATCCCCGCCGCCGGCACCTTGCCGCGTTGGCAGGCGCTGCCCCTGGAGCGTTGCACCGTGGTTAAGGCCGCGCAGCAATCCATGGCCGGCCAGCTCGCAGTCCTGGAGAGCTACGCGGCCGACAGCTCGCCCATGGCTGACCTTGCCGCCCTGGCCGGACGCAAAGTCGCGCAACAGCAGGGCCGGGATCAGCAGCTGGCCGATCTGAAAGCCCTGCTGGCCGATGGCAACCCGGACAGCAGCATGCGCGCCCGTATGATCGGCCCAGGCAACGCCACCGAGTTACGCCGGGCGCTGTTGGCCGGCGAAGCACCAGGGCATGAATGGGTGCTGTGTGCCGGCGCGCTGCTGGTGGGATCTGAGAAGGGCTTGAGTTTCGTCCGCGAGTTGGTGGGCCTATGACGCTACTACTCGACGGGCAAGAAGTGCGTGGGAAGAACCTCAAGGTCACCGGCAATCTGCGCATCGAGAGCGACGATCTGTCAGGTCAGACCAGCAACACCGACAAGGGGCATAAGGGCTTTAAGCCCAAGACCCTGACGGTCAGCCTGATGATTCCGTTCGTTGACCAGGTGCAACTGCGCGACCTGATGCGCCTGGTGGAAGCAACCGCCGGCGGCGGCCAGCTCAAGACCTACCGCATCGTCAACGACACCGCCGCCGCGTTCGGAATGCGCCAGGTGACCTTCACCGAAGGCGTGAGCGCCCGGGAAGACGACAATCTGCGCGCCTGGCTGATCCAGTTCACCCTGACTGAAAAACTATCGAACCCGGAAAAAGTGGAAGGCAGGCGATCGGGCAACGCGGTTACCGCGCAGTCAGGACCGGGCGGGGCAGTCGGTGGAAGTGGCGGCACCGGTGGCGATTCCAGCAGCGGACCGGAAGAACTGACCGGCTTTGAAGCCACGCTGAAAAAGGTGGACGGCTGGCTGGGTGGGGCGAACACATGAAGCTGCACAAGGAATTGGCCATCAATGGCGTGCCTTACGTCCTGGTCAAAAACGAAGTCCGGCTTGACGCGAAAAGTCCCGGCCGGGCGACGTTTACGATTCAAGCCAAAGCCCCGGTCAAGGGCCTGGTGACGCTCGATATCGGCTACAACGGCAACACGCTGCAGCGACACTTCATTGGCTACGTCGAGCGCTCCACCACGGCCAGCAGTACCCAGCAGGTGCTGTTCTGCCGCGAGCTGGCCGCGATCCTGGCCAACCCGCTCCCGCTAAACCTGCGCCACGTCGACCTGCGTGCCGTCCTGGTCGAAATAGGCCAGCACACCGGTTTGCGCTTTCGCGTACCGGATCGGTCTTACGCCGGCGTCAAGGCGCCGTTCTTCTACAGCCTGGCCGCTGGCTACCAAACCATGGACAGCCTGGCCCGGGTGTTCAACATCCCCGACTTCATCTGGCAACAGCAGGGTGATGGGGAGGTGTTCGTGGGCAGTTGGGCGGACAGCTTCTTTGGCGTTCGCTCGCCGCTGCAGCTGCCGGTGGAGCTGTTCGACGACTACCAAGGCAACCAAAGCGCAATGATTGCAGCCCTTCCCGGGTTGCGACCAGGTGCAACGATCAACCACGGCGAGCGCATCACCAGTGTGGCGCTCATCGACAACCAGATGGCCATCCGATGGACGACGCAATCCGCCGCAGCGTAGAACGGCAATTCCCCGAACTTACCGGCGGTTACCACCTGCCACGCTTTGCCCGGGTGGTCGCCGTGGCCGACGCCCCGGCTGGCGCGGGGATCTGTGACGACTTCCGGCCACGCTATGCAGTCGACATCGAGGTTATGGGGCCAGATGGCGAGCCAGATCCTAAGCTGCCGATCCTGGCCGGCGTGCCGTTGCCTCTGCCTACTGGTGGCGAGGAAATGGGCATCTATGCGTTCCCCGAGGAAGGCACCCAAGTCGTGGTGTGCTTTGCCTACGGCCTGCCGCACAAGCCCTATATCCAAACGATCTTGCCCCACGGCCTGAGCATGCCCAGCGTGCCGAAAGGTGACCAGGTGTGGCAGCACAGCGAAGCCTGTCAGCAGCGTGTGGACGCGGACGGCAACTGGCTGCGCCAAACGGACGGCAAGATCCGTGATAAAGCGATCGAGCGGGAAGTCGAGGCGATGGGGAATAAGGAGATGTTTCAGAACCACACCAGGACTGTGGATGACCATTCAACTGAGTCAGTGGGTGGAATCAAGACGATCGAGGCCCTGGGCGCGCTCAAGCTGCTGTCGGGCGGGTCTGCGAGCCTGGCCGCGGTGGATGATCTGCATCAGGCAACTGGGCGCGACTTGAATTTGGTGGTAGGGCAGAAGCACAACGCTACGGTGGGGGGCGACATGGAGGAAAGGATTGCGGGGCTGCGGCAAAGTGTAACTGCAGTTAGCCAGCAGTTGGTGGCGCCCAAAACTTGGGTAGGGTCCCAGGAGTTGAATATGCTCCAAATACTGTGTGATTTGCTCAAGGTCGTGCAAGAAATGAATAACCAACTAGCTATTCATAATCATGGTCCAGCCCCTGCACCGAATAATGCAGGGGTATTCAATGGGTTAGGAAGCAAAAGTTTAGAGCTTTTTAAGTCTTTGGATATCATAGTTATGAGATAAGATTATAAGCTTCCTTTCCAGTTTTTCATAATTTTTGTACTGTCATACATGCTGAAAACCCACTCGTTTCCATGTTTTTCTTTCTGGAATAATCCAATATCTACAAGCCCGTTCAATACAGTTGCCGCTGTGTTATATGCGCAATTTAAGTTTTCCTTTACATTCGTTATTGTGAACTCAGATGCGACCCCTTGTTTTGCAACGTTAAATACTACTCTTTGTTTTTCAGATAGTTTTGAGTATAGGCCAGAGCTATAGAGGAATGCATTAAACTCCATGATTCCTTCAACGGTTTTTTCGTAAGTCTTTTTAAATTTGCTGATTGATCTGGCGATAACTCTGCACTGATAATCGAGAAAGTAAGTTAGGTCCATGTTGTCAGTTTCAGTGTAGAGATAACTTTTTCCATATTGTATCGGAGCAGCTTTAAGTAAGGTGCTTATTGCAATATAGCGGAAAGCGCTAAATCCTTTTTTGAACATGAACCAGTAGAAAAGTGAGCGCGCTACCCTACCATTGCCGTCATGGAATGGATGTTCGTACCCAATAGTGAAATGTATAATTATCGCCTTAACTAACGGGTGCATATAGTCTTTGCTTAGCGCATCCGTATGATTTTGGTTTACCCATTTACAAAATTTTATTAATCTTTTATCCAGTCCTTCAACAGGTGGGGGTTGATGAACGATTTCACCTCCACCTTCCACTACAATGTCATCGGTATTTTTAAATTCGCCAGGATGATATTTTTCGTCATTAATGCCCTCGACTCCAATTTGGTGTAGTTCTTGTATAAGCTCTACGCTCAAATCTTTATCTCTATTTTCCCAAGCAAGATTCATCATTTTAAAGTTTCCTAAGATCATTTTTTCATCAATTGATCTTGGGCTCTTTTTTCTCTTTAGAAGTTCTTTAGCTGCTTTGGTTGTAGTGGCGGCGCCCTCTAGTTGACTGCTGCTAATTGCTTCGTCTTCTACCAAGTCTTTTAATAGATATTGAAGGTGTTTTCCTTCTCCGATTTTTGAGCACATCCACTCCAACGCAGCAGTAGTTGTATGTTGGTCGCAAGAAGAAATCGCCAAGTGCATTGCTGGTGTATAGAGGTAGCAACACTCCTTATCTGGCTCTCCGAGATGAATAGCGGGAACCAACTGCTTATTCCTTGCTGACTTAACCACAGCCCAAGCGAGCGCAGGATCGAGATCCTTTGGAAAGCGAAATCTCATCTTGTCGAAATGCAAGTAGCGACCTTTTGGGTCTAGGGAGTGAGCAAGGTCGAGATATTTACCGATCTGATCCTTGTGTTGCTCAATGATGACCTTGAAAGGCGCCACGATCTCTTTAGGGGGGGATTTAATCATTTCCATTTCAAATGTCTCCAAATTTGAAATGAGATTACCTGATGACTGAGCGCATTTCAATTGTCTGCGAAATTGAAATCCAATGAATGCGTGGTCCCAGCCAGAGAGTTAATTTCTGTGAGGTGATGGAAAAAATACTTGAGAAACCACTTATCCCCCTCCCGCCGACGGGGTTTACGTCTTTTTTTTGTGCAACCGTCGAGGGTGTGACAACCAGGACTGCAGCCCAGGCCCGCTGTGGGCTCGCCAGGGTAAATGGCTATTTCACAACGTGTAAAGCTGTGCAAAGAAATGCAGCGCGGTTACAAAACGATTTGGAGTGATCGTGAGCAGAGCGGCAGGGCGGTTCCCAGCATTCATTGATCGAAAAGGAGAAAAGTTTACGAAAGTAGCCGTTTTTCGAAACGAGATAGGTCTATTTCTCAATGTTCCAGGCCGTTTTCAGTTGGATGGGAAAACTGCCGTAAACGATGAGTCATGCGGGCTTCAGCGAGCCTGGGGCATTTCACAACCTGTCTTTATCCTAATCGGTTCCTACCCCTTTGAGGCGGGCCAAGCCTTGCTTGATGTGCCCGGCGTTCTCACCAATTGTTTCTAAGGCGCCTCTCACGTTATCGCCGGCTTCTATTGAGCCCTGTTGCTCGAGGCAAAGCGTTAGCTCCATCACGGCTGCTTCAAGGGCCAGCTGATTTTCATACATCCTCTCAAGCACATCTGAGAGCGAATATTCATGCGCCATGTGAAGACTCCTATCGTAAAATCCACAGACTGACTCTAGCTTCAAGACACGCCTGTTTGATGGCTATTTTGGAACCAGGTGTGGGAAAAGGGTAATTTTGGTTAGAGATACCATCAACCAGTCGGTAGCCCCCGTAGTCCGTGGGTTTCGCCTATTACCTCGAGGGGTAATATTTGGTAATGGCAAAGGTAATGCCCGCCGAAGTGCCCGGTTTTGCTGGGGATTGGGGATGGGGCGGATTACTGGTAAGAAAGGTAATGATCTAACCTAGAAATTACTAAATTATTACCTTTCTGTATTGTAGGTAAGGTATTGAATTATAAGGATTTTGTCTGGTTTATGTTGTGACGTTACCCATATTACCTTTTTCCCATGCCTCAGTATAAATCGGTGCAGATGCAGTGCTTGTCTTCTCTCGCACCAACCTGGCGCAAAACCCATGGGACTGACATGGGACTGGCGATACCCATTTTTTCCAAGAGCAGCAGGGCTGCAGCCCTTGTAAACCGGGGGGGTTGTGTATAGGATGCCGCTCGCGGGTAGTTTCGAATCTCTCCTTCACCGCCACATTCTACAAACACAAACCCCTGATTTTCCTAGTGAAAGTCGGGGGTTTGTGGTTTCTGGCGTCTGAAAAAAGGCCATATACAGACTGTGTGAAAACCTAGCAATCTGCGCAGCGCTCAAAGAAAATGCTCCGTAT
>PJQF01000038.1_pt1 | contig 89117 bp, 83 predicted proteins | sample 1503741 | NCBI WGS metagenome assembly PJQF01 (sample SAMN07775949, study PRJNA414020) | Biofilm metagenome, whole genome shotgun sequencing project. | isolation source: biomolecule (vanillin) treated reverse osmosis membrane biofilm | place: India: Nagpur | collected 2017-03-21
GGTGCAGGACTGGCGCTATGGCAAGAAGCTGGCCGAGCAGACCAAGCTGCACCAGTCGGACTTGACAGCTATCAGCAACGCCGCCGCCGCCCAGGCTCGTATCGAGCAGGACAAGCGCCTTGGCCTAGAAGGCCGTCTTCAATCTATAGACGAAGCGCATTTCGAGGAATTTAGTGATGCACAGAAAAATATTTTACGCCTGCGGGATCGCCTTGCCACTTCTGATCTGCGGCTGTCAGTCCTACTTACCGAGGGTTCAGCCAGTGGCTGCAACGTGCCTGCCGCCTCCGGCGCCGTCGGCGTGGTTCATGGAGCCGCGCGAGCCCAACTTGACCCAGCGCATGCTCAACGAATTATCGGCATCACCGACGCCGGCGACCAAGGATTGATCGCGCTACGGGCGTGCCAGGCGTACGTCAGGGCTGTGTTGCGTTAAGCTAGACCGAATGGATTGAATCGCGCACAAGGAAAGGCTATGGGTCAGGATTTTGTAGGGCTGGGAGTGCTGCTGGTCATCGCCTGGATGGTTGCCATTGCGCTTATTATTTACGTAGCGGCCAAGTAGAAAAGCAAAGCCCCGGAGGTTCGCGGCTCCAGGGCTTCTATTTTCGCCTCCATCCCTTAATGGCTGACGAACGTGGCTGGGAGATTACCAGCGACTTTCGGATATTTCACTACGACTATAGGAGATTGTAATCGGTCGGCGGGGCGATCAAGGTCTGATCGCGCTCTGAGGATCCCGGGCTTATGATGGCGCACAGAGTCGGCTACGCTGAGTTGGTCGGCCTACAGTGAGAGCCATCAACATCCATCCAAACGGGAAGGACCTTGTGGATAAAAGACTGGCGGGGCTATCGTTCTTGTTGACTCTCTGCTGGGTAATTGCGGTGATTGGCGTTATGTGGCTCTTCAGCTGAGCTGTCTGCCTATCACTCAGGAGTCATCAGGACATCAAGAGTTAGCTTGATGAATTCGTCATTGTAATCAAGTATTTCTAGTGCGCCACGGACGTTTGCTGTTGCTTCGACGCCGCCGTGCCGCTCGACCCATTGCGCGAGTTCCATGATGGCGGCTCCTAGGGCGACTTGGTTTTCGTTGAGCTTGGAAAAAAGGGTAGGTAGTAAATCTGAATTAGGCATGGCTGGTACTCACTTGGAGTGAGCAGCGTAGCACTAAGAGTTCTCTGGGAGCTGTGTTCGATCGGCAGGACGCCGGAAGAGTGAGCAATTTGATGTCTAATACTACCTTGACCTACTGCGCATTCATTGGCCAAAACCCTGGCCAAATGACGGTAGAGTTTTAGACAGCGGATCGCTGTAAGCCAAGCTGCTGGCGGCCTACGCACTGCTCCAGCCCATACTGCTGCATCATTGGCGTATGGGAGGACAGATCGGAAGTGTGTTTACTCATCAGATAGTTAGCAAATTCGTTGAAAGGAGTGGGGCAAAGGTGGGGCGCTCGGCCCTGCTGATTTTGCAATGGCCGCAAGGTTAACACGCGAGGTCGGCCCTTCGCAGGTCGCAAACGGCCAGGTAAAACGTAAAAAAGGGGCGGCGCATTTATTTAAATGCACCGCCCCTTTTGCCTTTCGGCCTGTGCTGAATATGGACGCCTCTCTCAGTACGAAACGGCGATAGCCTTGGCCAGTTGCATGTCGGACATAAGCGGCGCGGGGTAGGTCGAATGATAGTACCGAGATGCCCGTTCAAACTCGGCCCCGCGGATTTCGCCGTCCGAACCGATAAACGCAAGGGCGTCGGTTTTCGATGATGTAAAAAGCTTTGGCGCTTCGGTCGTGAGAGAAGTAGTACCTGCAACCAAGATGGTTGGCACGAACGTGGAGTACATCAGCGCTTTATCGAAGGGGTTGGCATTTTCTGCCGCCACTGCCTGATTGCCCATCAGCACCATGACAGCGATTGTCAGCGTTTTCCATGAGTCCATTCGTCGATGTTTCCATTTTGATTTAAGGGCGGGACGATATCAGGGCCGGCCATTCCCCGCGGTCACCTCATCCGGGCGAAGCATAGAAGTGGTTGAGCACTGCCAGCTCAATCCCAGCCACTATTGCGCAGAGCATAACGAAGCCTCGGCTGAAGACCCGCTTACTATTGGATGAGGCTCCTTCTATCCAGTGCGCGTCGGTGTAGCTTGTGAACATCCCAATGAGCGCCAGTAGGGTGCATGTCTGCACCTTGCTCCAGAAGCTCTGATCTCGCCATGAAGTCATCCGTGTTATTCCATATCGCACATTGCCTAGCCAATCTTCGCTTTACTACTGCTCGCTGAGCTGAAGGCTGCAGGCCTGTTCGCCAAGCAGGTAATCGCAGATTTATAAGGTTGGCATCTATAGTTGCAGACAGCCGGAGTTGGATTGTAGGCGCTCATGCTTGGGGATATCTACAAATGGTCAGGTTAAAGGGGAAGTGTATTCTTCAAGAACCTTGTTTATGAGCGAAGAGTCCTCTTTGTGGACTGCCAAAATGTCGTAGTAGTAAATTGTTCGTGTAGAGCGTCCAGTGTTTTGCTGCCAGATGTAGTTTATGAGCTGGACGATAATGCTCATCTCGCCTGTGCGAATGACGATTTCGCCAAAGTTGTCAAAAATCACCCAATCACAATAGCCTGCGTGCTGAAGCGCGCTGAGCGTTTTTAAATAGCCTGCTTTTTGGTATTCGTGATCGTATTGGCATTCAAAGAAAAGAATTGGGTTGTGTTTTTTTATAACTACCATGGAAGAATCAAGTACATCGTAATCGAACCCGTCAACGTCACTTTTCAAGATGCGTATGCTGGATTCATTGGGGATCAGCTCATCCAGTGGCGACGATTTTAGGCCGCCCTCATTTTGTAATATCGCGTGTTTTGTCCCGTTTTGTCCGTCAAGTGAGACGTTGGAGATGTTTTTTCCTACCAGGGCTTTTATTGTAGTGACTTTTAAGTGGTTTATTGAAGTTTTTATTCTTTTGACATTATCTTCTAAGTGCCTGTAAAAAGAATCATCAGCTTCAATGCAGATATAATTAGCAGTGGTGTTCTGTTCAGCCATGCCTGCTAATGAATCTCCGATATTGGCACCTATATCTATGATGGTTTCCGAGTCATTGATATAGCGTGTTAAGTGTGGCAAGAACCTATCATATTTTGGGTGTTGTTTTTGAAAGTCAGGTAACAGGTGGTGTGCCGGCAAGTTTATTGAAAAGCTTCTGTATTTATAGCTTATAGGTAACTTTGAGTATTTTCGAAGTTTTCTGATGATTCTTGATGTTAATTTTGAGATCAAACTTAAATTTCCTTGAGTAGTTTTTATTTTCCTAGCGTGCATTTAGGTATCCATTGACAGATTCTTCCTTTTGTATCTGTTATGCACGACTTGGTATCAAGGATCTTACGTTTAGAAATAGCCTAAGGGAATCCGCTTTCGAGGGCGGAACGATGATGACGGGAGTCTCGCCACTGGGATGAGTCCGTTTAGGCGGTAAAAAGGGTGTCAAATGCATAAAAATGCATCATTTATGCGATTAAGCATTTGCCATTCTCCAAGTCTCCCGTCACTATCCGCGTCATGCAAAAACGCAATGTTTCTATCGTTTTAAGAGAGCTGCTGGACCGCGACCGGATCTCTCCCACGGAGCTTCACCGGCGCACCGGTGTGCCTCAATCCACGTTGTCCCGGATCCTCAGCGGGAAGATCGCTGACCCGTCGGACAAGCACATTTCCCGTATTGCCGAATACTTCCGCATCAGCACCGACCAGCTGCGCGGGCGCGTGGCGGTGGGCGTTTCGCGAGATGACGAGCGAGATCCAATGCATTCGGAACTCAAGGACATTAGCCTTTGGGACGACGACACCCCCGTTAATGAGGACGAGGTGTCGATCCCCTTTCTGCGCGAGGTTGAATTGGCCGCTGGATCAGGAAGATTCGTCATCGAGGAAAGCGAGAAAGCAAGCCTGCGTTTTGGAAAGCGCAGCTTGCGGCATAACGGCGTGCAGTTCGACCAGGCCAAATGCGTAACGGTGCGTGGCAACAGTATGTTGCCGGTATTGCGCGATGGCGCGACGGTCGGGGTGAATGCCGGTAAGAGTGGCATTGGCGATATCGTGGATGGCGACCTGTATGCCATCAATCACAACGGGCAACTGCGGGTTAAACAGCTCTACCGCTTGCCTTCCGGGATTCGTCTGCGCAGCTTTAATCGTGATGAGCATCCTGATGAGGACTACAGTTTCCAGGATATCCAGGATGAGCAGATCAGAATCCTTGGCCACGTGTTCTGGTGGGGCATGTACGCTCGTTAACTCCCTTAAGTAAGACAAAACCCGCCGATGTGCGGGTTTTTTTTCCGTTTGCCAAAAGTCGTCAAGCCCTTTGCCCACGGGGCTATAAATGCATTAGCGCATTCATACTTTGAAAATAAATGCATTAATGCAATGACTGGATATCCATCCAGTCATACTCTTCATCTCAAGCCAGCCAACGAGGTCTGGTGGAGGCGGCAAGGATGCTGCTAAGGAAGACAAGGAAGGCATGCAATATTGGCAAGGACGCCACAAAAGCGATGGCAGGGATGCCAGGCAACACCGGCAAGGACGCCGACGCTTTTTAGTGACATCGCTTCAACAAGACAAGCAGAGATAGGCCGGCCTTAAAGGGTCAGAGAGTTGGCAACTGGTCCGGGTGTGCAGCGTAAAGCCCGAAGCAGTTCTCCCGCAGACATGGATCATGGTCGGAAAAACATCGAGGAAAAATCCGTACCGCGCAAGCAGCGCCGAAGGGTTGAGGAGGTTATTACTGAAAAGCCTGGGCAATCGGGCTTTTTGGAATGCCTACCGACACATGGAGTTACCCGAACGCCGGCACGTTGCCGGCATTGATCAGCCAGGAGGCGTGAAATGACAAACGAGCTGCAAGTGTTGGCGGAAATGCCTATCTGGCTGGTGATCGTACTGGCCCTGATCGGAGGTGTATCCGGCGAAATGTGGCGTGCCGATAAGGAGGGCGCCCGCGGTTGGTCCCTGATGCGGCGCCTGGCGCTGCGGTCCGGCGCGTGCATGGTCTGCGGGGTTTCGGCACTGATGCTGTGCTACGCCGCCGGCATGTCGATCTGGACCGCCGGCGCCATTGGTTGCCTTACCGCCATGGCGGGGGCTGACGTGGCAATCGGGCTTTATGAACGTTGGGCGGCAAAGCGCATCGGGGTCAACGAAGTGCCGCCCTCTGGGCCTGATCAGCATTAACTGTTGCAAGGACGCAATGTAATGACACTTCTCAAAAATACGCCTCAACTGCCTGTGGCGATCGGGGACGCGCTGAAGGGCGCCTTTCCACGGTTGCGTGTAGGCAATCGCCATACCTTGACCGATGCCGAGAATAGGGCGCGCGTGTTGATCAGCGTGGAACGTAATGGCCCCGGTGAGCGTTCTCTTGAGGGGCGCAAGGCACAGGCCTTGTCGGTCTCACTCAGGGCCACGGTTGCGAGCGTGTCGTCGCCCTTTGACGCCTGTGATTTGGCCAGCCAACTGATGGATCTGGCCTTGGATAACCGCTGGGGCTTTGCGCCTGATCAGTGCGACTTGCCTACGTCGATCGTCGCCGCGCCGTCCCCACTCAGTGGTGCCGAAACGGACTACATCAGTTGGACCGTATCCTTCACTCAAACCCTCTACCTCGGCCCTGGTGTCGACATCGCGTCTTTTTCAGGATGAAACTGATGGTGATCACGCTGCCCCAACCCGCTCAAATCGTGCCGGGAGCCCGCCTTGGAGCAGGCATTTCTTTGCCCGTTTCAAGTATGCGCGCCGTCGCCCGCTAGTCTCTCGATTCAGTCTGTCGCTTGCACGGGGTATTTGCTCCTGTAGGGTAGGCCAATGCCCGCTAACTTCTGGAGACGACCGTGAAGGAAATCACTCAATTGGCCGCCGAACTGGGTCGCCGTTTACAGGTGCTCAATGCTCACGTCACCACGGCGGAGTCCTGCACCGGTGGCGGGATTGCGGAAGCTATTACGCGGATCCCCGGGAGTTCGGCGTGGTTCGAGGCCGGATACGTCACTTACTCTAATCGTCAGAAGACCCGGCAGTTGAATGTGCCGGAAACATTGTTTCCGAAAGTGGGCGCCGTCAGCCAGGAAGTGGTGGAGGCCATGGTGCGCGGTGCGCAGGAAAAAAGCCTGTCGCGATTCGCTGTGGCAGTCAGCGGCGTGGCGGGGCCTGACGGCGGTTCGCCGGACAAACCGGTAGGCACTGTCTGGCTGGCCTTTGGTGTGGGTGATGAGGTCACGGCCGAGCTCGCGCACTTCCCGGGCAACCGCGATGAGGTCCGCCGACAAACGGTAAAGGCCGCGCTTGAGGGCTTGTTGCGACGAGCTGCAGCAGAAATAGAAAATCAGGGGTAGGCGATCTCCAATCTTTGTGGAACAATACTGTCTACTTATACAGGTGTTGGCCGCCCCGGCCTTATTGATTACGTGAGGACTTTAATGGACGACAACAAGAAGAAAGCCTTGGCTGCGGCCCTGGGTCAGATCGAACGTCAATTCGGCAAGGGTGCCGTAATGCGTATGGGCGATCACGACCGTCAGGCGATCCCGGCTATTTCCACTGGCTCTCTGGGTCTGGACATCGCACTCGGCATTGGCGGCCTGCCAAAAGGCCGTATCGTTGAAATCTACGGTCCTGAATCTTCCGGTAAAACCACCCTGACCCTGTCGGTGATTGCCCAGGCGCAAAAAATGGGCGCCACCTGTGCGTTCGTCGATGCCGAGCACGCTCTTGACCCTGAATACGCCGGCAAGCTGGGCGTCAACGTTGACGACCTGCTGGTTTCCCAGCCGGACACCGGTGAGCAAGCCCTGGAAATCACCGACATGCTGGTGCGCTCCAACGCCATCGACGTGATCGTGGTCGACTCCGTGGCTGCTTTGGTTCCCAAGGCTGAAATCGAAGGCGAAATGGGTGATATGCACGTGGGCCTGCAAGCCCGTCTGATGTCTCAGGCGCTGCGTAAAATCACCGGTAACATCAAGAACGCCAACTGCCTGGTGATCTTCATCAACCAGATCCGTATGAAGATCGGCGTGATGTTCGGTAGCCCGGAAACCACCACCGGTGGTAACGCGTTGAAGTTCTACGCTTCGGTCCGTCTGGACATCCGCCGTACTGGTGCGGTGAAGGAAGGCGACGAGGTTGTCGGTAGCGAAACCCGCGTTAAAGTCGTTAAGAACAAAGTGGCCCCGCCTTTCCGTCAGGCTGAATTCCAGATTTTGTACGGTAAGGGTATTTACCTGAACGGCGAAATGATCGACCTGGGCGTGCTGCACGGTTTCGTCGAGAAGTCCGGTGCATGGTATGCCTACAACGGCAGCAAGATTGGTCAAGGCAAGGCTAACTCGGCCAAGTTCCTGGCAGATAACCCGGATATCGCCGCCACACTTGAGAAGCAGATCCGCGACAAGTTGCTGACTGCAGCTCCCGACGTGAAAGCTGCTGCCAACCGCGAGCCGGTTGCAGAAGTGGAAGAAGCCGACACTGACGTCTGAAGCAAACGATGACTGTTGTGCTGGATACACTCGTCGCCGTTCGGCGCACTGCTATGGACCTGCTCGCTCGACGCGAGCATGGTCGAGTCGAGCTGACGCGCAAACTGCGTCAGCGCGGCGCAGACCCTGAGATGATCGACACGGCCCTTGACCGTTTGACGGAAGAAGGGCTGCTGTCGGAATCCCGTTACCTCGAAAGTTTTGTCTCCTACCGAGCCCGTTCCGGCTATGGCCCTGCGCGTATTCGCGAAGAGCTGAGCCAGCGTGGCCTGCAGCGTACCGATATCGACCTTGCGTTGCGTGAGTGCGGGATTAGTTGGCAGTCGCAGTTGGAAGATACTTGGCGTCGCAAGTTCTCCGGCCATCTGCCTATTGATGCCCGGGAGCGTGCGAAGCAAGGCCGCTTCTTGAGTTACCGCGGGTTTTCGATGGAAATGATCAACCGTTTGTTCAGCGGTCGAGATCTGGACGGCTGAAACTGTGTTGAGCGTGCTTGTCATTTTTGCGGTTTTGTATTGGTGAGCAGGTTTTTTGTGTAGAGCAAGCATGTTGTGGTGAGCGGGCTTGCCCAGCGCTGGGCTGCGCATCAGCCCCAATCACCGCAATCGCTCGCCTCCCATTTCCACTGAAACACCACCAAAAAAGGCTCACTATGAAAATAGTGGGCCTTTTTTTGCTCTAAAAAATCAAGCCGGCTCTGGCGCCACTCGCTGCTGCGCCTTCCCCTGAGCCTGCGCCCAGTTCTCCGGCAAATTGATGTAATCCACCAACTCCCGCAGTCTGCCTTGGTCTCGTCCATTAAAGTTGAACACCAGTCGCGTCAAATGGCTGAACCTCGCTTCATCATGCTCCTCACCGGTATACGCGAGTTGCTGAAACTCGCCGCTTAGCCGCAGGCTGGCAAACTCACTTTGCAAGTGGGCCAGCGCCCGATCACTGAGCGGGTGATTCATACGCACCACAAACTCGCGCTTTAACCAGCGCGTGGAATGGAAATTGGCATAAAACTGATTGATCTCCTCCACTGCTTCTTCAGCGCTGTACACCAGCCGCACCAGCTTGAGGTCGGTAGGCAAGATATAGCGATTGGCTTCCAACTGGCTGCGGATAAAATCCAGGGCGCCTTGCCAAAATCCTCCACCGGGTGCATCCAGTAACACCACCGGTACCAGTGGGCTCTTGCCGGTCTGGATCAGTGTCAGCACTTCCAGTGCTTCATCGAGGGTGCCGAAGCCGCCTGGGCATAGCACCAGTCCATCGGCTTCCTTGACGAAGAACAGTTTGCGGGTAAAAAAGAAGTGAAAGGACAACAGGTTCTCGGTCCCATCAATGGTCGGGTTGGCGTGCTGTTCGAACGGTAAGGTGATATTGAACCCCAGGCTGTGCTCCAGGCCGGCGCCTTCGTGTGCCGCGGCCATGATGCCGCCACCTCCACCGGTAATCACCATCAAGTCCGAGCGCGCCAGTGCTGCGCCTACTTCCCGGGCTAATGCATACAGGGGGCTTTCCACAGGGGTACGTGCCGAGCCAAATACGGTGACCTTGCGTCGGCCCTTGAACTGTTCGAGCACACGGAAGGCGTTGTCCAGTTCACGTATGGCTTGCAAGGTGATCTTGGCATTCCAGCGATTGCGGTCATCCTGTGCCATGCGCAGCACGGTGAGGATCATGTCGCGATACAGAGGGATATTCGGGCTGTCGGGGGCGATCAGTTGGAGTTGGGCTTCGACCTGCTGCGTGAGGTCGGCCCCATTTTTTTCAAAATGCTGGAGCAGGCTGTCATTCGGTTCGTAAGGCATTCAACTTCTCCTTCTTGCAGGGCCGGGTAACCGACGAGATGTTCGCCGGAGGCTACGACACTGCATGTGTCGCTGCTTGCCGCAGGAGGCAACCTTCTTTTGCCCTGAAAATGTTACAGAACAGCATCAGAAATGCTGTGAGCGAGCGGTCGGGATGGCTTGATCATGGGCCGAAAAACCCTTGGCTGGCAACCGCTTATTGGTTGCTCAACAGTGAGTCTAGCCGTCTGAGGGGCGTTGCAGCGGGGGAGTGCGCGCCACTGAATAGCAGCGCGCGAAGGTCAGGTTGAATTACTTCTTCTTCTTCGCCGGAGCCGGGCAATCCGTTTCCACGAACTTTACCGAAGCCACAGGGCGGTTGGTTTTGTTTTCGGTGATTTCATAGCGCATCACGGCGCCTTTGGCCATCAGCTCGCGGTAGCCTTTGTTCAGGCACACGCTTTGCCCCAGTTGGAAATACACAGCCTTGGGGTTGGCGCGCATTTGCTCGGCACGGTCGGACATGACGCTCAGGTGATCGATCAACTGCATGCCTTCAACGGTGTAGGCCACTTCCAGGGTTTTTTCATCGATTTCCCGGGGCAGATCCTTGTTGCTTTCTGCCGCGACGCTTTGCAGTTTCCTGTTCATCTGGGCCTCCAGCAGCGAGGCCGCATGTGCGCCCACAGGCAATACCAGCGCAAGTGCGATGGATGGGACGACAAGGCGCAGCATGGAACGCAGCATGAAACTCTCCTGATTCGGTTACTGGTGCATAGACCAGCCACTGCGCTGTGCGTTCAGTGGCGCGCAATTATAGGTGACCCCTTGCCACTACAGCCAGGCGTATCGCTGGTAAACTGCGGCCATCTCAGCCTTTCACGAGTTCTATCCGTGTCGATTTACCCGTTCCTGCGGCGCATCCGATGAGCCATGCCGTTTCCCGTCTGCGTACCCAGCGTCTGGCGCGCGCCATTAAGCCCTTCGTCAACCGAGGCTCCCGTGCCGAACGCTGCCCCGGCTGCCGGGTGATTCCCGAGTACTGTCTCTGTGCCTGGCGCCCGAAAGTCGAGGCCCGGTCCGCGATGTGCCTGCTGATGCACGATGTTGAACCGATGAAACCCAGTAACACCGGCTGGCTGATCGCCGACGTCATTGACGACACCACTGCCTTCGCTTGGGCTCGCACCGAAGTCGAGCCGGATTTGCTCACCCTGCTCGCTGACCCGCAATGGCAGCCGTATATTGTATTTCCCGGTGAATTTGTGGCGCCGGAACGGGTGGTCAACGAAGTCATCGTGACGCAGGGCAAGCGCCCATTGTTCATCCTGCTCGATGGCACCTGGAGTGAGGCGCGCAAGATGTTCCGCAAAAGCCCGTATCTGGAGCACTTACCCGTTCTGAGCCTGGCGCCCGAGCAGCTCTCACGCTACAAACTGCGCCGCTCCAAACGTGATGATCATTTCTGTACCGCCGAAGTCGCAGCGCTCTGCCTGGAGTTGGCTGGCGATGGGGTTGCCAGCGAAGTGCTGGATGCCTACCTCGATGTGTTCAGCACCCATTACTTGGCCGCCAAGTTCCAGATGCCTCTGGATGCGACCGATGCCGTCCATACCCGTCTTGCGCCCTATATACCCGCGGTATAGCCAGGCGACGTTGGCATGATGGCACTGTAAGCCTGCACCCCGCTAAAATGCCCTCGGGCGTAGTGCTTGACCCCCTAGGCTACGCTGGGCATGCTGGGCGCCGATTGGGGCGCAACCGTGAATTTTCGACGTCGTATCACGTGCTTTTGACGTTGAACGTGCCCTGTGGCGATGGCTGCCTGGCCGTTGCCTTGTGTACTGGCGAACCTTGAACCCATCAAGGCAGCCATAAAAAACAGGATCATTTAATCAATGGCCACATACGAAATCCTGATAGCCGATGACCACCCGCTGTTTCGCAGTGCGCTGCATCAGGCCGTAACGCTGGGCCTTGGCCCGGATGTGCGTCTGGTTGAAGTGGCCAGCATTGCCGAACTGGAAGTCCGCCTCACCGAAAAATCCGACTGGGACTTGGTGCTGCTCGACCTGAACATGCCTGGCGCCTACGGTTTCTCGGGGCTGGTGCTGCTGCGTGGGCAATACCCGCAAATTCCCGTGGTGATGGTCTCGGCGCAGGAAGACGCTGACGTGGTGGTTCGCTCCAAGGAGTTTGGGGCCAGTGGCTTTATCCCCAAGTCCAGCGCCATGGAAGATATCCAGAGCGCCGTACGTAAGGTGCTGGACGGTGATGTGTCCTGGCCGCCGCAAGCGTTTGAAGAAATTAACGTGTCTGACGAAGCCAAGGCCGCCCGTGATGGCTTGGCGAGTCTTACGCCCCAGCAGTTCCGAGTGTTGACCATGGTCTGTGAAGGCCTGTTGAACAAGCAGATTGCCTATGAGCTGAGCGTGTCGGAAGCGACCATCAAGGCCCATGTGACCGCGATCTTCCGGAAGCTGGGGGTACGCACCCGGACCCAGGCGGCGCTGCTCTTGCAACAACTTGAGTCAATTTCGCAGCATTGAGCTGTTATCGATTCACGCTTTTTTGACTTTGCGTGATCTAGTTTCCCCACTTCTTTGGTTCAGTTGCCTACGTCTATGTCGCCTTTCAAGGGTCAAACCGGTATCAAACGTATCTTCAATGCTGGGGGATATTCCCTGGATGGCCTGCGCGCAGCGTTCACTGGCGAGGCCGCGTTCCGGCAGTTGGTGTTGCTGAATGTCATCCTTGTCCCGCTAAGCTTTTTCCTGAACGTCAGTCGTGTCGAACGGGCGCTGCTGATTGCAGTGTGCCTGCTGGCCTTGATCGTCGAATTGCTCAACTCGGCCGTAGAAGCAGCCATCGACCGCATTTCCCTGGACCGCCATCCACTGTCGAAAAACGCCAAGGACATGGGCAGCGCCGCGCAGTTTGTGGCACTGACGATGATTACCCTGGTGTGGGCCGTGATCCTGATCTAACGATCAAGCGATGTTCGGCAGCACGATCTCGTCGCTGCGCTGAACCCCAGCGGTGAATGCGCGGCACAGCTCCAGAAACTCGCGCATCGCCGAGGTCTGGTATTTTTGTTTATGCCAGATGAAGTAAAACTGCCGCGCAAGGTCCAGGTCAGGGGTTTCAACCGGCACCAGGCTGCCACGGCGGAACGCGTCGCGCAGTGCCAAGCGCGAGATGCAGCCAATCCCCAATCCCGACTCCACGGCGCGCTTGATTGCCTCGGTGTGCTCAAGCTCCAAGCGGATGTTCAGCGCGCTGCGGTGATGACGCATGGCCTGGTCGAAGGTCAGGCGTGTGCCTGAGCCCTGTTCGCGCAGAATCCATGCCTCGTGGGTCAGCTCCTCCATGGTGGCCACACCGCGCTTGGCCAGGTGATGCTGAGGCGCGCAAAACACCACCAGCTCATCCTCCACCCAGGTTTGCACCTCGATATCGGGGTGGCTGCAGTCGCCTTCGATTAGACCCAGGTCAATTTCGTAGTGCGCAACCTGATGCACGATATTGGCAGTGTTCTGCACATGCAGCTTTACCTGGCTCTCGGGGTGCTGCTGCATGAAGCTGCCGATCAGCAGGGTGGCCAGGTAATTACCGATGGTCAGGGTCGCGCCGACGGCCAGAGAGCCGAAGCCGGACTTGCCGTTGAGCAGGTCTTCGATCTCCTTGGCTTGGTCCAGCAGCGCTACTGCCTGGGGCAGAAGCTGATGGCCCAGGGCGTTGAGGCTCAGGCGTTTACCGGCGCGGTCGAATAATTGGCAGCTGGATTGACGCTCCAGCTCCGTAATCGAGGTGCTGGCTGCCGATTGAGATAAGGCCAGAAGGCCAGCAGCGCGCGAGACGCTTTCCTGCTGGGCGACGGCGACGAAGACTTGCAGTTGACGGAGAGTAAATCGCATATCGATATAACCGATAACCCTTATCTTAATAATCCAGTTAACAGATATTGTCGCCGCCATTAGAATGCTGTGCAATTGCGCATATCAACCTTGGCGCAGACCTATTTCCAGGAGTTCCCCGTACATGAGCAACATGAACCACGAGCGTGTCCTCAGTGTTCATCACTGGAACGACACCCTGTTCAGCTTCAAGTGCACCCGTGATCCGGGCCTGCGCTTCGAGAACGGTCAGTTCGTGATGATCGGCCTGCAACAGCCCAACGGCCGCCCGCTCATGCGTGCTTACTCCATTGCCAGCCCGAACTGGGAAGAGCATCTGGAGTTCTTCAGCATCAAGGTGCCCGATGGCCCGCTGACTTCCCAATTGCAGCACTTGAAGGAAGGCGACGAGATCATCATCAGCAAAAAACCGACAGGCACCCTGGTGCTTGACGATTTGAAGCCGGGCAAACACCTGTACCTGCTCAGCACCGGTACCGGCCTCGCTCCATTCATGAGCGTGATCCAGGACCCGGAAACCTACGAGCGCTTCGAAAAAGTGATCCTGTGCCACGGCGTGCGTTACGTCAACGAAGTCGCCTACCGCGAGTTCATCACCGAGCACCTGCCGCAGAACGAATTCTTCGGCGAGGCCCTGCGTGACAAGTTGATCTACTACCCTACCGTGACCCGCGAGCCATTCGAAAACGAAGGCCGCCTGACCGATCTGATGCGCAGCGGCAAGCTGTTCAGCGACATCGGTCTGCCGCCGATCAACCCCGAGGACGACCGCGCCATGCTGTGCGGCAGCCCGAGCATGTTGGATGAAACCAGCGAAGTGTTGAACAGCTTCGGCCTGAAAGTTTCGCCGCGCATGCGTGAGCCGGGTGATTACTTGATCGAGCGTGCGTTCGTCGAGAAGTAATCCCGTCAGCCCATGTGCTGACCAGGCAACAAAGAAGATCCAAATGTGGGAGGGGGCTTGCTCCCCGATGAGCGAGTGTCAGTTGATACATCTCTGACTGACACACCGCTATCGGGGGGCAAGCCCCCTCTCACATTTTGCTTCCGGTTTATTCAGTTGGCTGGGAGTACTTCCAGCACACAAATCATCCCCGCCTCGGGATAGTGCCAGCGCACATCCACGTCCCAGAACTGCGCGCCATATTCGCGCTCAGGCCCAGGCTTTTGGTACGCCGGCCGTGGATCCTGCGCCAAGCACTGATCAATCAACTCCACCAGAGGCTCTCCCAGGCGTTGAGCGTGGTCTTGTGCTTGCAGCAGGGCGGTCTTCAGCCATTGCACGCCAATCAGGTTCGGCGCATCACTGGCGATGCCATTGGTGGCGTCCGCGACACTATCGGCATATGGCACATACGGCTTGATATCCAACACCGGCGTGCCATCGAGCAAATCAATCCCGGAAATCCACAGTCGGCCCGGTTCCACTTTGTCCAGCTTCACCACCGACTGGCCGATGCCGTTGGGCCGATGGGTCGCACGGGTGGCAAACACGCCCATGGACGTGTTGCCGCCCAGGCGTGGCGGGCGCACTTTGAGGCGTGGTTTGTCTTCCAGGGCCTGGTGAAACAGGAACAACAGCCACACGTGGCTGACCTGCTCCAGGCCCTGCACTGCCTCACCCTGGTCAAACGGCGCCACCAGTTCCAGCACGCCTCGGGCCGCTGGCGCCAGTTGTGGTTGGCGCGGAATGGCGAACTTCTCCTTAAAGCAGGAGCGTACGAAGCCGACGGGTGAGACCTGATAGCTCATGGCTTACGCACGAACCCGCAGGGTCAGGCCCTTGAGGAAGTTGCGCAGCAACTGGTCGCCACAGGTACGGTAGTTGGTGTGGCCGAACTTGCGGAACAGCGCGCTCAGCTCCGGCTTGGACACCGGAAACTCGGCAGCCTTGAGGATGGCGTGCATATCGTCTTCCTTCAGTTCGAAGGCTACACGCAGCTTTTTCAGGATGATGTTGTTGGTCACCGGGGTTTCGATCGGCTGCGGCGGACGGCTTTCGTCCTTGCCACGCTTGAAGATCACCAGGCCATCGAGGAAGTACGCCATGACCTCATCCGGGCAGAACACGAAGCCTTCTTCCTCATCTTTCTTGAGGTAGGTCAGCAGGTCTTCCTTGGTTACGTCCATGCCGCCGAGCTTGATGATCTCGACCATCTTGTTGTCGCTGATGTCGAGCATGTAGCGCACGCTGCGCAGTACGTCGTTGTGAATCATGGTGGGCAGTCCTGGTATTCAACTGAGGACACCGCCCATCAGGCGGTGTCGAGAAAAGGGGAGCGGCTTAGAACTTCTCTTTGCCGGACAAGTAACGCCATTGACCGACCGGCACCTTGCCGATGGACACGCCGCCGATACGGATGCGGCGGATCGCCACGACCTTCAGGCCAACGGCTTCACAGAACAGCGCGATCACGCCTGGCTGCGGGTTTTTCATCGCGAAACGCAGGCGGTTTTCGTTCTGCCAGCTGGCTTTAACTGCTGGCAGCTCCTTGCCCTTGTAGGTAAGACCGTGATTGAGGCGGTTGAGGCCGTGAGCAACCATGTCGCCCTCGACCTCTACCACGTATTCCTGCTCGATCTTGGTGGCATCGGCGGTCAACTTGCGCAGAATCTTCCAGTCCTGGGTAAACACCAACAGGCCGCTGGCCTTGGCTTGCAGGTCGGCGCTGGCGGTCAGGCGCAGGAAGTGACCTTTGAGCGGGCGCTTGCTGAAACGGTGTTCTTCGGAGAGCGTTTCGGCGCTGATCGAGGCCATGGCTGTCTCGGCATCCACGCCAGCAGGGGCGTGCAGCAGAATGGTCACCGGTTCAGGCACTGTCGCCTTGGCGTCCGGGTCGAGTTCGACTTTCTGGGTCGTGACCTTGAACTGCGGCTCGTCGATCACTTCACCGTCCACCGAGACCCAGCCGCCTTCGATAAACAGCTCAGCCTCCCGACGGGAGCAACCGACCAGTTCGATAAGGCGTTTGGAGAGGCGTATGGGGTCAGTCATGACAAGGGCCGTAACAAAAGGGGGCGGCTATTGTACCTGTGTGGGCGCGGTTAATCCCGGCCCCATTTCATTTAGCCCTGACGCTCCTGCTGTTGTAGCTGGTGCAAACGCATATGGAGCAACGGATAAGGTTGGCCCAAGCCATCATGCTCCGTGCGTCCGATCACCTCGAACCCGAGTTTCAAGTAAAACCCCAGGGCCTGTGGGTTCTGTTCGTTGACGTCCAGCGCTTGGGCATTCATGTGCTCGATCGCATACCACAGCAGCTGTCGGCCAAGACCCTGACCACGGTGCTGCGGGTCGATAAACAGCATCTCCACCTTGCCCGCCGCAACCCCGGCAAACCCGGTGATGCGCTGGCGTGAGTCTTTGGTGCAGATCAGCATCACCGAGTCCAGGTAGCGAGTCAGCACCAGACCCTTGAGCAGTACGATGTAACTCTCGGGTAAAAAGTCATGAGTGGCCCGCACCGAATCCTCCCAGATCCGCGCCAACTCCGCGTAGTCGCTGATTTTAGGTGTATGGATAATCGAATGCTGACGCATGCCCGCTGCCCCTTGCTGTGATCGGTGCTGATGGGCAAAACGATAGACGTAAAAAAGCCCCGCATCTTGTCCAGAAGCAGGGCTTTTTTAAATTTTTACAGCGTTAGTCGCGCTTTTCGGCCCACAGGTCGTATTCGTCGGCGTCGGTCACGGTGCACCAGACCTTGTCGCCCGGCTTTAAACCGCTGGCATCGTCGATAAACACGTTACCGTCGATTTCCGGCGCGTCGAAGAAGCAGCGGCCAACCGCGCCTTGCTCGTCGACTTCGTCGATCAGCACTTCGATTTCCTTGCCGATACGCAATTGCAGGCGCGCCGAGCTGATCGCCTGTTGGTGCGCCATGAAACGCTCCCAACGGTCTTGCTTGACGTCGTCCGGCACCACGGCCAGGTCCAGCAGGTTGGCTGGAGCACCTTCCACCGGGGAGTACTGGAAGCAACCGACGCGATCCAGTTGGGCTTCGGTCAGCCAGTCCAACAGGTACTGGAAGTCTTCTTCGGTTTCGCCGGGGAAGCCGACGATGAAGGTGGAGCGGATGATCAGCTCCGGGCAGATCTCGCGCCAGTTCTTGATGCGCGCCAGGGTCTTGTCTTCGAAGGCTGGGCGTTTCATCGCCTTCAGGACTTTCGGGCTGGCGTGCTGGAACGGGATGTCCAGGTACGGCAGGATCTTGCCGGCAGCCATCAACGGGATCAGTTCGTCTACGTGCGGGTACGGGTAAACGTAATGCAGGCGCACCCACACGCCCAGGCTACTGAGGGCTTCGCAGAGTTCGGTCATACGGGTTTTCACCGGCGCGCCGTTCCAGAAACCGGTACGGTATTTCACGTCGACGCCGTAGGCGCTGGTGTCCTGGGAGATCACCAACAGCTCTTTCACGCCGGATTTGACCAGACGCTGGGCTTCGTCGAGCACGTCGCCGACCGGGCGGCTGACCAGCTTGCCGCGCATCGACGGGATGATGCAGAAGCTGCAGCTGTGGTTGCAGCCTTCGGAAATCTTCAGGTACGCATAGTGGCGCGGGGTCAGCTTGATGCCTTGCGGCGGCACCAGGTCGATCAGCGGGTTGTGATCCTGGCGCGGCGGCACTACTTGGTGCACGGCATTGACCACCTGCTCGTACTGCTGCGGACCGGTCACGGCCAGCACGCTCGGGTGCACGTTGCGGATATTGCCTTCTTCCACACCCATGCAGCCGGTCACGATGACCTTGCCGTTTTCCTTGATGGCTTCGCCGATCACTTCCAGGGACTCTGCCTTGGCCGAGTCGATAAAGCCGCAGGTGTTGACCACCACCACGTCGGCGTCCTGGTAAGTGGACACAACGTCATAGCCTTCCATACGCAGTTGCGTGAGGATGCGCTCGGAGTCGACCAGAGCCTTCGGGCAACCCAGGGAAACAAAGCCAACCTTAGGGTTGGCTTTTGCGATGGTGGTGGACATGTCTAACCTCGGTATTGAATGACGCCGCCAGTCGGGCACGACAAGGCGGTGGACGGGCACTTGGTGTGCCTCTGATCAAAAAGTGCGCAATTCTAGCGATGGGCAGCGCACTTGACCAGCTTTATGCGGGGAAATGCGACGAGTGCTCTTTTGCTGGCCGGCGTGTTCTATAAGTGCCCAACGCTTACCTCAAGCTCACCGACTCATTGAAATCACACCCATCATGTACTGATTCAAATCGCGCAGATCATTAATCCGCCAAGCGAACGGTGGCAGCTTCACACCGTTCTCTCGCAAGGTTTTTGGAATCAGATCTCCATTGGGTCGAAGTATTATCGACGACACAATTACGCCCGGATAATCCTTAAGTCGTTTCTTGAACGCGGGTGTGGTGAGGTTTGGTGTCGGAGGGTTGCTCTTACTGGCCAAGGGTCCCGTGCCTTTGATGTCTGCTCCGTGGCACATGGCGCATCGCTGTAGGTAGATATTTTTTCCGTTGAGGTTATCCGCGAAGGACAGTGATGTTTGAGCCAGCGATAACACTGCCAGCGAAGCAATAAATACTCTTCTCATAGACGTCCTTGTTGTATCAGCTGGATCTGAATCGAGGGCAAGCTCAGGGCCTGGCGTTGGTGACGGGCAGGGCACGTCCGACCTCTGTATGTGGCCGGTCGCGCACGGCCAGGCAGCGGACCAGTGCTGTAGGCCTCTGTGATCGAAAAGAGCGCGATGCTAGCCACGGGCAATTCACTTGACCAGCTTTATGCAGGGAAATGTGACGAGTGCTGCGCTATGCTTCGCGCCGTTGCGCACGGGTAAAAACCTTGGGTCAATAAAACGTCTGTTACGAGAAGTAAAACAGCGCATGCTAGGGTCAGCTTAGGCGCGTTGTTTATAAGAGACCTCAGGTCAAAGGGCAGGAGTGGTTGATGGGTCACGCGAGTAGTCAGGCAGCAAGTGCCGAGCATTCAAACACCAAGCCGATCGGCATGCTGGTGGCGGCGGTCGGGGTGGTTTACGGCGATATCGGGACCAGTCCGCTCTACACCCTCAAAGAGGTGTTCACCGGGGGGTATGGGGTTCAGGTCAACCATGACGGTGTCTTGGGGATCCTGGCGCTGATCTTCTGGTCGCTGATCTGGGTCGTTTCGATCAAATACATGCTGTTCGTGCTGCGCGCCGACAACCAGGGCGAAGGCGGCATCATGGCCCTGACCGCACTGGCACGTCGGGCAGCGGGGGAACGTAAAAAGCTGCGCAGTTTCCTGGTCGTGTGTGGCCTGTGCGGGGCGGCGCTGTTCTACGGTGACAGCATGATCACCCCGGCGATTTCGGTGTTGTCAGCAGTAGAAGGCCTGGAGCTGGCGTTCGACGGCCTGGAAAAATGGGTTGTGCCGATTGCGTTGGTGGTGCTGGTGGCGCTGTTTCTGATCCAGAAACACGGTACCGATCGCATCGGCAAGCTGTTCGGGCCGGTGATGGTGACCTGGTTCCTGGTGCTGGGCGGACTGGGTATCTATGGCATCAGCCAGCATCCCGAAGTGCTCAAGGCATTGAACCCGATGTGGGCCGTGCGTTTCTTCGAGGCTCATCCAGGCATTGGCGTTGCCATCCTGGGTGCCGTGGTGCTGGCACTGACTGGCGCCGAAGCGCTGTACGCCGACATGGGCCATTTCGGCCGCAAGCCCATTGCCCGCGCCTGGTTCATCCTGGTGTTGCCGGCACTGGTGCTCAACTATTTCGGCCAGGGCGCCATGCTGCTGGGCGATCCTGAAGCCGCGCGCAACCCGTTCTATCTGCTGGCGCCGAGCTGGGCGCTGATCCCGCTGGTGGTTCTGTCGACCCTGGCGACGGTGATTGCTTCCCAGGCGGTGATTTCCGGCGCGTTCTCCTTGACTCGCCAGGCGATCCAACTGGGTTACATCCCGCGCATGCACATTCAACACACCTCCAGTGCCGAACAGGGCCAGATCTATATCGGCGCGGTGAACTGGTCGCTGATGGTCGGCGTGATCCTGCTGGTGCTGGGCTTCGAGTCCTCAAACGCACTGGCCTCGGCCTACGGCGTGGCGGTGACGGGCACCATGTTGATGACCACCATCCTTGTCTCGGCGGTGATGTTGCTGCTGTGGAAATGGCCCCCAGTGCTGGCTGTGCCGGTACTGCTCTGCTGCCTGTTGGTGGATGGGCTGTATTTCGCGGCCAACGTACCGAAAATCATCCAGGGCGGCGCCTTCCCGGTGATCGCGGGGATCGTGCTGTTCGTGTTGATGACCACCTGGAAGCGCGGCAAGCAATTACTGGTGGAACGTCTCGACGAAGGCGGCCTGCCGCTGCCGATCTTTATCAGCAGTATTCGCGTGCAGCCGCCCCATCGGGTTCAGGGCACGGCGGTGTTCCTGACCGCGCGGCCCGATGCCGTGCCCCATGCGCTGTTGCACAACCTGCTGCATAACCAGGTATTGCACGAGCAAGTGGTGCTGCTGACGGTGGTCTATGAAGACATCCCGCGCGTCCCGGCATCGCGGCGTTTCGAGGTGGATTCCTACGGGGAAGGGTTCTTCCGCGTGATCCTGCACTTCGGCTTCACCGACGAGCCGGATGTGCCCGAAGCGCTGAAGTTGTGCCACTTGGATGATCTGGATTTCAGCCCAATGCGCACCACCTACTTCCTCAGCCGCGAGACGGTGATTGCCTCGAAAATCGAAGGCATGGCGCGCTGGCGCGAAGCCTTGTTTGCATTCATGTTGAAGAATGCCAACGGCAACCTGCGCTTCTTCAAACTTCCGGTAAACCGGGTGATCGAGCTGGGCACCCAGGTCGAGATGTAAGTATCTGCTGCACGGGAGCCGGCAATCGGCTCCCGCTTTCCGTCTGAACCCTGTGCAATCGATCGTTGTCGACTAGGCTCTAAGCACTGTTGAACAGTGCCCATAGAACCCAGAAGAGGTGCGCCATGAGTCAGCTGCTCGAACCCTATACCCTGCGCCAATTGACCCTCCTGAACCGCATTGCCGTCTCGCCGATGTGCCAATACTCCAGTGACGATGGACTGGCCAATGACTGGCATCTGGTGCACCTCGGCAGTCGTGCCGTCGGCGGCGCCGGGCTGATTTTCACCGAGGCCACCGCCGTGACTGCCGATGGCCGCATCACGGCACAGGACTTGGGCTTGTGGAACGACCAACAGATCGAACCGCTGCAACGCATCACCCGTTTTATCGCCGCCCAGGGCGCGGTGGCTGGCATCCAACTGGCCCACGCTGGGCGCAAGGCCAGCACCCATCGGCCGTGGATCGGCAAGCATGGCAGCGTCAAGCCGGAGGACGGTGGTTGGGTACCGGTAGGTCCATCGCCGATTGCCTTTGACCCTCAACACACCCAACCGCGGCAACTGGACGAAGCGCAGATCCAGCAAGTGATCGCTGACTTCGTCGCCGCTGCCAAACGTGCGCTCACCGCGGGTTTCGAGGTGGTGGAAATTCACGCGGCTCACGGTTATCTGTTGCACCAATTCCTGTCACCCATCAGCAATCAGCGGCAGGACCAATACGGCGGTTCCTTTGAAAACCGTATCCGGCTGGTGCTTCAGGTGACCAAGGCCGTGCGTGAAGTCTGGCCCCAGGAGTTGCCGCTGTTCGTACGGGTGTCGGCCACCGACTGGGTGGAGGACGGCTGGAACCCTGATGAAACCGTGGAACTGGCACGCCGCCTCAAAGACCTGGGCGTGGACCTGATCGACGTATCCTCCGGTGGCACCGCCGCCAATGCCGAGATCCCCACCGGGCCGGGCTACCAGACGCGCTTCGCCGAGCGCGTGCGCAAGGAGTCTGGCATCGCCACGGGGACCGTGGGCATGATCACCGAACCGGCTCAGGCCGAGCACATCCTGCGCACTTGCCAGGCCGATATCATCTTCCTGGCTCGTGAACTGCTGCGCGATCCGTACTGGCCGTTGCACGCCGACGATGACTTGGGCGGGCGCAAAGCAATCTGGCCGGCTCAGTACCAACGCGCGACCCATCGGGATCAACCGATTCATGAGTCTGACTTGAGGGATTGATCCTTCGCTGGCTCCATCTAAACCCACCCTGAGCCGGTGGGTTTTTTTTGCCTGTTGCTGTGGGATGGCGCTGTAGGTATTTGTTACCGAAGTAATTTTTTAAGTGAATACTCTAAAAAAATCCCACACGTAACGAGATTGTTTCTACGCTTAGGGTAAGACCGATTTCTGGCCCAGGGAGTCAGTCTGTTTGTCCACGGAGGCATTGCGCTTCACGGGAGATGGTTGATGGGCGCCGGGAGTATTTGATTGATATCAGGAGAAACAGTCCATGGCCAAGTCCTATGGAGTAGCAGGTTTGGTGGCGTCTTTTTTGACCCGCAGGGTGTCCTTGCGTAGCCGCCGGTTGAGTTTGGATGAGGTCGAGTTGCTGGCGCAGTATCGCGCTCTGAACGAGAGCGATCAGGTGGCGATGCGTTATCTGATTGGGGCGATGAAGAGCGTGTCGCGGTTTTAGAGTCGACGTGGAACGCATGTGGGAGGGAGCAAGCCCCCTCCCACAGTTGAATCAGGTGTACTTGCGCTGGTCCGGTGCCGGCGGGAAGTACTGATACAGCCAGGTTTCACTCAAGGTGCGGTCCTGGGTTCGGATAAACAGGCGCAGCTCCACCGGTTCCACGCTGTCGCTGGTCGGGTACCAGTCGAACAGGATGCGGTAGCCCTTGATGTTATCGAGCACCAGCACGCTGAAGTCTTTCACTTCACCATGGGAGCAAGTCACCACGGGCTCAATCCCAGTGCCTGGCGGTAAACGGTCCAAGCCACCGCCCTTGAAGTCCACGGCAAAACGGCGCGCCCACACGTCCGGGTAATGTTCACCCGGCGCCCAACCTTCAGTAAAACCGCCCATGCCGGAACGGGTCGCGTCGACCTGGGCCAACGGTGTGCTCACCGGTGGCAAGGCGCTCCAGTACAGTTTGTAGCCATAGTTCAGCGATTCACCCGCCGCCACCGGCTTCTTCGGGGTCCAGAAGGCCACGATGTTGTCCAGGGTCTCGCCCGTGGTGGGGATCTCCAACAGGTCGATTGAGCCTTCGCCCCAGGCGGTGGTCGGTTCGACCCACAGGCTTGGGCGCTTGCTGTACCAGTCCACAGTGTCCTGATAGCTGGCGAACTCATGGTCGGTCTGCACCAGGCCAAAGCCTTTCGGGTCTTTGTCGGCGAATGCATTGAATTGCAACTTGGCGGGGTTGTTCAGCGGGCGGCAGATCCACTCGCCGTTGCCGCGCCACATCGCCAGGCGGTCCGAGTCGTGGATTTGCGGGTGGATGGTGTCGCACATCCGGCGCTCGTGGGTGCCGCAGCTGAACATGCTGGTCATAGGGGCAATGCCCAGTTGTTCGATGGCAGTCCGCGCATTGATATGGGCGTCGATCGCCATCACCACTTGGTTCGCCTGGCAGTCGATATCGAAGCGGTAGGCGCCGGTGGCGCTTGGCGAGTCAAGCAGGGCGTAGACCACAAAACGCGTGGCGTCCTTGTCTGGAGTTTCGAACCAGAACTGGGTGAAATCAGGGAATTCTTCGCGTTTTTTGGCGTAGGTGTCGATGGCCAGGCCTCGGGCCGACAGGCCGTATTGGCCGGTGGAATCCACCGCGCGGAAGTAGCTGGCGCCGAGAAACGACAGCACGTCATGGCGGTCCAGCTCCGGTGCCTTGAACAGCTTGAAGCCGGAGAAACCCAGGTCGCCGGTCAGCTGTTTGGTGTCGACGGTGGTTTTTTCATAGTTGAACAGCGAAGGGCGGAAGTGCACTTCACGGGCTTCACGGGTTTTCGGATCAACGCTGTGCATGCGCACCGGTGTCTTGAAACCCATGCCGACGTGGAAAAACTGCACGTCCAACTGGCCGTTCAACTCTTTCCACAGCGAATGCTTGCCGTCGTAGCCAATGGCGTTGAAATTCTGTGGGGTCATGGTCGCCAGGGTCGGCGGCAGCACCTGTTTGGTGTCTTTATACGCGGTTCCGGCGAGTTGCTTGGCCTGGGCTTTCAGTGCGTCGAAATCGAACGCCACGGCCTTGCCGTCGGCGGCACGGTTCCCGGCCCAGGCCTGCGCGGCCAGTAGGCCGCTGGCCGACAAACCGGTGTAAGCCGCAATGGCCATGGACGCTTTGAGCAAATTCCTGCGGTGCATAGAGACAACCTGTCGTGAGCAAATCCCGCGCCGTTCCTGGCACGTGCTGGATCAGAAATAACGGTTCGGACATGCCTTCGGCCAAACGCAACGGACATTAAACAGACGCCGGATAGCTTAAGCGGTTCGATGGTGTAGGAAAAATGATTGATGGCTGTGTGATGGCGTTGCATATGAAACAAGTTGTGTCGTCAGGTGAGTTGCGTACTGTTGTAGTGAGCGGCCTTGCCCCGCGCTGGGGCGCGAAGCGGCCCCCATGAAAACCACGCAGGCTGTCTGAAAACGTGCGGCATTTGGCTTCAGGGCCGCTTCGCAGCCCAGCGCGGGGCAAGCCCGCTCACCACAAGACGTCTTTTAGCCACACTATTTCGACTTAGCCCACCTCTCTCACTGCCCGAAAAGCCTCATCAATCGCCGCATGGGCGTACGCACTCCACGCCGCATCCGAGTTGGCGATGCTCACAGGCCCTACAGGTTTGCGCGCCAGAGTCATCAACGCTTCATATGAAGCAAGTTGTGTCGTCAGTGAGTTGCACGCTGTTGTAGTGAGCGGGCTTGCCCCGCGCCGGGGCGCGAAGCGGCCCCCATGAAAACCACACAGGCCGTCTGAAAACGTGCGGCATTTGGCTTCAGGGCCGCTTCGCAGCCCAGCGCGGGGCAAGCCCGCTCACCACAAGACGTCTTTTAGCCACACTATTTCGACTTAGCCCACCTCTCTCACTGCCCGAAAAGCCTCATCAATCGCCGCATGGGCGTACGCACTCCACGCCGCATCCGAGTTGGCGATGCTCACATGGCCTACAGGTTTGCGCGCCAGATTCATCAACGCTTCGCTCTCATCTGCGTCATCAAACAAGCTGTTGGAGAAGCTCGCATACCCGTGTGACCAGCGGTTGACCGTGATCGCCAGAATATCCGTCTCGTGCTTGAACCCACCCGGCCCGAGCATGCGTTGCAGTTGGTCACGCAGTTGCGCCTCCAGTTGCTCGAACGTCTGCCCATACAGCTTGCCCCGCCCAGCGCGTGCCTGGTCGCGGGCGTTCATACCGCTGTTGGGGCTGGTGGGCACGTAGACCATGTGCAGGCCAATCGGCTGCGTCGGGTCCCGTGGGTGATCGTAGTCGCCCATGCTCACCGGGTAGTCCAGCTTGATGCGACTGTACGGTTGGGTCGCCGCGTAAATCTCATGCACCCCCAGTTTTTGGAAGGACTGCCAATTGCGGATTACCACCTTGGTGTACACCAGCGGGTATTTCACGTTCTGGCTCAAGGCATGGGCCTGGGGCGCTGGCAGGTCTTTGAGCAGGTACGGAATCATCATGTTGTAGCACGCCAGGATGCAGCGCTTGCCGCGCACCTGTGCGAGTTGGCCGCCTCGGCTGTAGCCGATATGCACACCGCCATCGACGTTACGCACGCTGACGGCGGTGCTGTTCAAGCGCAGCCGTACCGCCGTCTTGGGTTGGTCGAGCCTGGCGTAGTCAAAGGTAGCCAGCACGATGTCGTCCATGGTGTGCCCCGGTGCTACGCCTGGGATAAGACTACGCACCAGCAACCGCGCCACCGAGGCGTTGCCATCCGGGAAATGGTAGATGTAGGGCTCTTCCATTTCCGCTGCGGCTTCTTCGCTGATCGGTGCCAGGTTCATGCCCGCAAACCCCGGGAAACCTACGCTATAGGCATCGGCCGCTGCCACGGCATCAATGCTCAGCGCCATGAAGTCATTGGTACGGCTTTGGAAGTACTTCACCGCGCCTTCCGATAACCCTACGTCCTTGAGCAGGAAATTGCGGTAGCTGGTCGCCGCCAGATGGTCGGCCTTTTCTTCGGCAGTCTTACCTGGCAAGTAGTCCTTTGGCGCCATGTGCAGGTCTATCAGCGCCTGGCGATCCTCTGCAGGCAGGGGGAAGTCATTGATGAAGTCGCTGATGGACCGCGCATGCAGTTGGTCCGGCGCAATATCGTCGGCCACCATGGGCGTCGGGTCGCCGGTCACCAGTTTGTCTTCGCCGAAGTTTTCCTTATCGAAAAACACACCGCGCGACAGGCCCAGGTTGGGGTAGAACTGGCGGTCGAAGGCGGTTTCGAAGCGCTTGATATCAACCCCGAGCTTCTTCAACAGCCCGTTCACTTCCTTGCTGTACAGATGGTTCGGCGACTGCAACGCCTCGCTGCCGCCGTAACCGATGATCGTGCGGCCACCGGCCTGGAATTCATTGCGCTTGGCGTGGCCGCCGAAGTCGTCGTGGTTTTCCAGGATCAGGATCTTCGCCTTGGGGTGCTTTTCCCGGTAGAACCATGCCGCCGACAAACCGCTCAAGCCACCCCCGACCACCACCAGGTCGTAATCCTCGGTGATCGGCAATTTCTCGGTGTCGAACACTTTCTTTTCCCAGCCCATCTGGTGAGCCACTTCGAACGAGCCGACATGGCTGCCGCGCAGGCCGGTAAGGGCAGGGGGGTAGTAGCGGCCATCGGGTGCGGCCTGGAGCAGTTGCAGTGGGGTCATGCCTGCGGCAACGGTAATGGCGACGCCGTTGAGGAAGTCGCGGCGGGTGATGTCCATTGGTGGGAACCTGAGATTTTATTGTTGTAGGACCCGGCACCCAAGGCAGGTGCCGGGGAGGCGCTTAATCAGTGCTTGAACATCACATGGCGAACGGTGGTGTAGTCCTCCAGCCCATACATGGACATGTCCTTGCCATAACCCGATAGTTTCTGACCGCCATGGGGCATTTCGCTGACCAGCATGAAGTGGGTATTCACCCACGTGCAGCCATACTGCAACCGCGCGGCCAAACGGTGGGCGCGGCCTACATCGGCGGTCCATACGGACGACGCCAAGCCGTAGTCCGAATCATTGGCCCAGCCCAACACCTGTGCCTCGTCGGTGAACTTCGTCACCGACACCACGGGTCCGAACACCTCGCGGCGCACGATTTCATCGTCTTGCTGCGCATCGGCCAATACCGTCGGCTCAAAGAAGAACCCATTGCCGTCCACCGCCTTGCCACCGGTGATCAGGCGGATATGCGGCTGTGCCACCGCACGCTCGACAAACCCCGCGACACGGTCGCGGTGCTGTGCGGTGATCAGCGGGCCCAGTTCGGTAGCCGGGTCATCCTGCAAGCCGTATTTGATGCTGGCGACCGCCGCGCCGAGCTTCTCGACAAATGCGTCGTAGATATCCGCTTGGGCGTAAATGCGGCACGCGGCCGTGCAGTCCTGGCCGGCGTTATAGAAGCCAAAGGTGCGAATGCCTTCCACGGCGGCATCGATGTCCGCGTCGTTGAAGATGATCACCGGCGCTTTGCCGCCCAACTCCATGTGCATGCGTTTCACGCTGTCAGCGGTGCTGGAAATGATATTCGCGCCGGTGGCGATGGAGCCGGTCAGCGACACCATGCGCACTTTCGGGTGGTTCACCAGTGGGCTGCCCACGGTCGGCCCACGACCGAACACTAGGTTGAGTACGCCCGCCGGGAAAATCTCCGACGCCAGTTCAACCATGCGCAACGCGGTCAGCGGGGTTTGCTCCGACGGCTTGAGCACCACGGTATTACCGGCGGCCAGGGCCGGGGCGATTTTCCAGGCGACCATCATCAGCGGGTAGTTCCACGGCGCGATGGAGGCGATCACGCCCACCGGGTCGCGGCGGATCATCGAGGTGTGGCCCGGCAGGTATTCACCGCCGGCCGAGCCGCTCATGCAACGGCTGGCGCCGGCGAAGAAGCGGAACACATCGGCAATCGCCGGGATCTCGTCGTTCAGCGCAGCGCTGTAGGGCTTGCCGCAGTTGTCCGATTCCAGCTTTGCCAGCTCTTCGCCGTGGGCTTCGATCGCGTCGGCCAGTTTCAGCAGCAGCAGCGAGCGGTCCTTCGGTGCGGTTTGCGACCAACTTTCGAACGCCGCATCGGCTGCGCGCACAGCGGCGTCGACCTGGGCTTCGCTGGCTTCCTTGATTTCTACCAGTACGCGGCCGAGGGCTGGGTTGAATACGGCTTGAGCCGGGCCTTCGCCTTCGATCAGTTGGCCGTTGATCAGTAATTTGGTTTGCATGGTTCAGCTCTCCACAAACTATTGTTATTTCCTTGAAGCAACCGACTCTAAATGTGGGAGGGGGCTTGCCCCCGATGACAGTCTTTCAGTCACATCATCTACAACTGACCCACCGCTATCGGGAGCAAGCCCCCACCCACATTTGAGCTCGGTGCCTTCAATAAAAAAGTTATTTACCGCCACTCCCGGCCACGCTTTCACCACCGCGGGTCAGGTAATAGGCACCGAGAATCGGGAACATCGTCACCAGCATCACCAGCATCGCCACCACGTTGGTCACCGGCACATCCCTCGGGCGACTCAATTGGTTGAGCAACCACAGCGGCAAGGTGCGCTCGTGGCCGGCGGTGAAGGTGGTGACGATGATTTCGTCGAACGACAGCGCAAAGGCGAGCATGCCGCCGGCCAGCAGCGCCGAGCCCAGGTTGGGCATGATGATGTAGCGGAAGGTCTGCCAGCCGTCGGCGCCCAGGTCCATCGAGGCTTCGATCAGGCTGTGGGACGTGCGGCGCAAACGGGCGATGACGTTGTTGTAGACGATCACCACGCAGAAGGTCGCGTGGCCGACGATGATGGTGAACATCCCAGGCTCGATGCCCAACGTCTTGAACGTCGCGAGCAACGCGATACCGGTGATGATCCCCGGCAGCGCAATCGGCAGGATCAGCATCAGCGACACGCCTTGCTTGCCAAAGAACTCACGGCGATACAGCGCCGCCGAGGCCAATGTGCCGAGCACCATGGCGATCAGGGTGGCGATGGCTGCGATCTGCAGCGACAGCTTGATCGACTCCAGCACGTCCGGCCGGGAGAACGCCACGCTGAACCACTTCAACGTGAAGCCCTGTGGCGGAAAGCTGAACGCTGCCTCTTCGGTATTGAAGGCGTAGAGGAAGATGATCAGGATCGGGAAGTGTAAAAACACCAGGCCGCCCCAGGCTGCGATCTTTAGTCCCAGCGAAGATTTCTCAGAGTGCATCGAAGGCCCCCAGGCGTTTGACGATGGACAGGTAAACCGCAATCAGCACGATGGGCACCAGGGTGAACGCCGCTGCCATGGGCATGTTGCCGATGGCGCCTTGCTGCGCGTAGACCATGCCACCGACGAAGTAGCCCGGCGGGCCCACCAGTTGCGGCACGATGAAATCGCCCAGGGTCAGCGAGAAGGTGAAGATCGACCCGGCGGCAATCCCCGGAATCGACAGTGGCAGAATCACTTGCATAAAGGTCTGGCGCGGCTTGGCGCCCAGATCCGCCGAGGCTTGCAGCAACGACGGCGGCAAACGCTCCAGCGATGCCTGGATCGGCAGGATCATGAACGGCAGCCAGATATAGACGAACACCATGAACCGCCCCAGGTGTGAGGTGCTCAAGGTGCTGCCGCCCACACCGGGAATACCCAGCACGAACTGCAACACCGGCTCCAGGCCCAGGTGCTGCACGAACCACTGCGCCACGCCGCCCTTGGCCAGCAGCAGGGTCCAGGCGTAGGCCTTGACGATGTAGCTGGCCCACATCGGCATCATCACTGCGATGTAAAAGAATGCCTTGGTCTTGCCCGTGGTGTAGCGCGCCATGTAGTAGGCAATCGGGAAGGCCACGATGGCGCTGGCAATCGACACCACAATCGCCATGCTCAAGGTGCGAAGGATGATGTCGAAGTTCGACGGCTGGAACAGTGCGGCGAAGTTGGCCAGGGTCAGGTCCGGCGTGACCGCCATGGTGAAGTCGTCGAAGGTGTAGAAGCCTTGCCACAGCAAGGTCAGCAACGAGCCGAGGTAGATCGCGCCGAACCAGATCAGCGGCGGTATCAACAGCATCGCCAGATACAGGTTGGGCTTGCGGTACAGCAGGTTGGAAAACCTGCGCATCGGTGGTTGGGAGAGGGCCAGGCTCATGTCACACCTCGCCTGCAATGTCGGTCAGCGGTGTCATGGCTTCCCGCGCCCAGCGCGCGGTAATGGTCTGGCCGACCTGATGGCCGCTGCTGATATCCAGCCACTGGTTGTTGGCCTGGCTGATGTTCAACGCCTGGCCGTTTTCCAGTTTCAGCTCATAGCGGGTGGCGCAGCCCTGGTACTGGATGTCATGCAGCAGGCCGCTGACTTCCACTTCGCCAGCACCCAGTGGGCCGTCGGCAAACCGCACGTGTTCCGGGCGGATCGAAAATGGCTGCGCGCTGCCGCTGAGGCGCTGGGCCAGCTCGCCGCGAATCACGTTGGAGGTGCCGACGAATTCGGCGACGAATGAGGTAGCCGGTTTCATGTACAGGTTGCGCGGGGTGTCGACTTGTTCGATGCGGCCTTTGTTGAACACTGCCACGCGGTCGGACATCGACAACGCTTCGGTTTGATCGTGGGTCACGAAAATAAACGTGATGCCCAACTGGCGTTGCAGCTTCTTCAGCTCGCTTTGCATCTGTTCGCGCAGCTTGAGGTCAAGGGCGCCCAAGGGTTCATCGAGCAGCAGCACGCGGGGGCGATTGACCAGTGCGCGTGCCAGTGCCACACGCTGGCGCTGACCACCTGAAAGTTGCACCGGCTTACGGTCGCCATACCCACCGAGGGCGACCATGCCCAAGGCTTCTTCGGCGCGGTTCAGGCGTTCGGCCTTGCCCACGCCTTTGACCTTGAGGCCGTAGGCCACGTTGTCGCGCACATTCATATGGGGGAACAGTGCGTAATCCTGGAACACGGTGTTTACGTCACGCTGATACGGCGGCAAGCCGGCGGCTTCCTCGCCATGAATGCGGATCGAGCCAGCGCTCGGTTGCTCGAAACCGGCGATCAGGCGCAGGCAAGTGGTCTTGCCCGAGCCGGAAGGGCCGAGCATGGAAAAGAACTCGCCGTCCTGGATATCGATGGAAACCCGGTCGACGGCTTTCACTTCGCCGAACTGACGGGAAACGTGGGTGAATTGGACTGCAAGCGTCATGGTGCGGTGCTCCAAAAAGGCGCGGGTCGTCGCAGCGGCCCGGCCTGGACTTCTGAAAAAACAAAACATCTATGAGTGCGGTCAATGTGGGAGGAGGCTTGCTCCCGATGACGGTGTGTCAGGCAACACAGGTTTGTCTGATGTACCGCTATCGTGAGCAAGCCCCCTCCCACAGGGGACCTAGGTCGTTTGGAAGGCCTTACCTGCCGCCCATGATCGCGATGTAATCCTGGGTCCAGCGGCTGTACGGTACGAACTTGCCGCCCTCAGCCTGTGGGGTTTTCCAGAAGGCGATCTTGTCGAACTGGTCGAACCCGTTGGTCTTGCAACCCTCGGCGCCGAGCAGTTCGCTTTCCTTACAAGCCGCAGGCACCGCTGGCAGCGAACCGAACCAGGCGGCGACATCGCCCTGGACCTTCGGCTGCAGCGACCAGTCCATCCACTTGTAGGCGCAGTTCGGGTGCTTGGCCTCGCTGTGCAACATGGTGGTGTCGGCCCAGCCGGTGGCGCCTTCTTTCGGAATGGTCGAGGCAATTGGCTGCTTTTCATTGACCAGCCCGTTGACCTGATACGGCCAGGCGCTGGAGGCCACCACGCCTTCGTTCTTGAAGTCACTCATTTGCACGGTGGTGTCGTGCCAGTAGCGGTGGATCAACGGTTGCTGGGCGCGCAACAGATCGAGCACGGCTTTGTACTGGGTTTCGGTCAGTTCGTATGGGCTCTGGATGCCCAGTTCCGGCTGAGTCGATTTGAGATACAGCGCTGCATCGGCGATGTAGATCGGGCCGTCATAGGCCTGCACGCGGCCTTTGTTCGGCTTGCCGTCCGGCAGGTTCTGGGCGTTGAACAGCACATCCCAGCTGGTGGGCGCGGTCTTGAACACGTTGGTGTTGTACATCAGCACATTCGGGCCCCATTGGTACGGGGTGCCGTAGGTCTGCTGGCCGACCACGTACCACGGCGCGTCTTTAAGGCGTGGGTCGATGTTTTTCCAGTTTGGGATCAGCGAGGTGTTGATCGGCTGCACACGCTTGCCGACGATCAACCGCAGCGACGCATCGCCCGACGCGGTGACCAGGTCATACCCGCCCTTGGCCATCAGGCTGACCATTTCGTCAGAAGTGGCGGCGGTTTTCACATTGACCTTGCAGCCGGTTTCCTTCTCGAAACCAGTGACCCAGTCGTAGGCCTTGTCGCTTTCGCCACGTTCGATATAGCCGGGCCAGGCGACGATATCCAGCTGGCCTTCGCCAGCGCCAATCGCCTTGAGCGGTTCGGCGGCCTGAATGCTGACGCTGGCCAGCAGCGCGGTGGTCAAGGCACTGAGCAGTGCGGTCTTGTGCGCGGACATGGGGGTTCCCTCTTCTTTAATTATGGTCGGGGCAGTTGTGTGCAACCGGTGACGCAAAAGCTTAGTTGTTGTTTTAAAGATGTTGGCCGTGGCGGGCCATGATGTGGCGCACCACGCTGTAGTCCTGCAGCGAATCACTGGACAGATCTTTCCCATACCCCGAGCGCTTCAAGCCGCCGTGGGGCATTTCGCTGACCAGCATGAAATGGCTGTTGATCCAAGTGCAGCCGTATTGCAGGCGTGCGGCTACCTGCATGGCCTTGTCCAGATTCTGGGTCCACACAGAGGAGGCCAGGCCGTATTCGGAGTCATTGGCCCAGTCCACCGCCTGTTCCAGCTCATCGAAGCGGGTCACGGTGACCACTGGACCAAACACTTCGCGCTGCACAATTTCATCGCTCTGTTTACAGCCGGCGAGCAAGGTTGGCTGGTAATAGAAGCCCGCGCCGGAATGCACGGCGGCGCCCGTGACCCGCTCGATATGCGGCTGGCTGAGGGCACGCTCGACAAAACTGGCCACGCGGTCGCGCTGGCGCGTACTGATCAGCGGGCCGAGTTCGTTGTCGGCATCACGCTTGCCGGCAAAGCGCAGGCTGCTGACCGCCGCACCGAGGTCGGCGACCAATTTGTCGTGAATCCCCGACTGGGCGTAGATGCGGCATGCGGCGGTGCAGTCCTGACCGGCGTTGTAATAACCGTAGGCGCGCACACCCTCGACCACGGCCTGCAGGTCGGCATCGTTACACACGATCACCGGCGCTTTGCCGCCCAGTTCCAGGTGCGTGCGTTTGAGCGTCTTGGACGCGGCTTGCAGGATTTTCTGCCCGGTGACGATATCGCCGGTCAGGGAAACCATGCGCACTTTCGGGTGGCTGACCAGATGACTGCCCACCCCTTCACCGCCGCCACAGAGAATGTTGATGACCCCGCGTGGTAACAAGTCCTTCAGCACAGGGGCGAGTGCGAGGATCGACAGCGGCGTATGTTCCGACGGCTTGAACACCAAGGTATTACCGGCAGCCAGCGCCGGGGCGATCTTCCAGGCGGCCATCATCAACGGGTAGTTCCACGGTGCGATGGAGGCGACGACGCCAATTGGATCGCGCCGAACCATGCTGGTGTAGCCCGGCAGGTATTCGCCGCTCAGTTGCCCGGTCTGGCAGCGCACGGCCCCGGCGAAGAAACGGAACACGTCGACGGTGGCGCTCAAGTCATCCTGACGCGCCAGGTGCAACGGCTTGCCGCAGTTCAGGGATTCCAGGCGGGCCAGGTAATCGGCTTGTTTTTCGATGGCATCGGCGATGCCCAGAAGAATGTTCGAACGTTGTTGCGGCGTGGTCCGCGACCAGCTGGCAAATGCACGGTGCGCTGCGAGGATAGCTGATTCGACCTGCTCGGTGCTGGCTTCAGCAATTTGGGTAAGCACTTCACCGGTGGCCGGGTTGATGATCGGCTCGGCGAATCCCTGGCCCTGGACCAGTTCGCCGTCGATCAGCAACGCAGTAAGCAGCGGGGTGGGCACGCCGGACATTTTTCGCGATCTCTTTTCTTGTGTGGTCATGGGCGTTCTCTTACAAGGCGCCGGACCTTCTCTTATGGATGAACTGAGAGTAGAGGTCAGGCGCGAGGTCAACAAATACTAAATACTGAATGCAGCATTCGATTAAATAGATGGCTTGCGTGGGTGCGGCTGTTCCCGGGCCACGGTGAGGAACGGGTCTACCAGCGCGGGACGCGCGGTGCCTCGGCGCCACGCCAGGCCCACATCGAGGGTCTGGCTGAGGTCGGCGATCGGCCGTGCCTCGATGATGTCGCCCTCCAGGGACCATGGGCGGTAGGTCATGTCTGGCTGAATCGACACGCCTAATCCTGCCGCCACCAGGCTACGCACTGCCTCCGTCGATGCTGTACGCAGCGTGACGCGGGGTTGCAGGCCTGCGCTGGTCCAAAGGCGCTGGGCGTTTTGGCCCATTTCATCAACATTCAGCTGAATCAACGGCTCGCGCGCGACATCGGCCAGGTTGATGCTGTCGTGCTCCAGCAGCGGGTGCTGCGCCGGCAGCCACAGGCGATGGGGCGAGTGGGTCAGGACTTCTGTCTGAAGGGCGTGGCGGTCTTCGAGGTTGGAGAGGATCAGCACGCCGACGTCGATTTCGCCGCTCACCAGCAAATGCTCGATATAGGGGCGTTCGTCCTCCATCACGCGGATTTCCACATTGGGGTAGGCGCGCTGGAAGCGGGTGAGCAGGTCGGCGAGGTAGTAGCCGGCCACCAGGCTGGTCACGCCGATGATCAATTGCCCGGCCACTTGGTCGGTGCTTTGTTGCAGGCTGCGCTTGGCGTTGTCGACGGTGGCGAGGATCAAGTGCGCCTGGCGCAGGAACTGGTGGCCCTGGTGGGTGAGGGTCATGCCTTTGGCGTGGCGGTTGAACAGGTTTACCCCGATTTCCTGCTCCAATTGCTGGATCGCCAGGGTCAGGGTCGACTGGGAAATAAATGCGGTCTGCGCGGCGGCGGAGATCGAGCCGGTCTCGGCCACGGCGATAAAGTGCCGGATTTGACGCAAGGTCATCATGCTGGAATTACCAGTGGGGTGTTTTTATAGATTTGTCCGAGTGTATATCGGTTTTAGCGAACGGCAGTGGCGTTACATCTGGAAGCACTCTAGATCGGGGCTTTTTGGCACTTAGTTTTACGCTGAGGGCCTATTGGTCCTATGAACCCAAGTGTCTGGAGGCTACGAATGAATACCCGTGGATTGCTCGATCAGTTGCTCAAGTCCGGCCAGGACATGCTGCAAAACAAGGCTGGCGGCCAACGCAAGCAGGACGACAAAGGCGCCTTGGGCGGACTGCTTGGCGGCGGAGGGTTGGGCAGCCTGCTTGGCGGTGCCGGCGGCGGCGCCCTGGCAGCCGGTGCCATGGGCTTGTTGATGGGCAACAAGAAGGCGCGCAAATTCGGCGGCAAAGCCCTGACCTACGGCGGGCTGGCCGCATTGGGCGTCATTGCCTACAAGGCCTACGGCAACTGGCAGGCCAATCAAGCCAATGCGCCCAAGGGCGAGCCGCAGACCATCGACCGCCTGCCACCGGCCCAAGTCGAGCAGCACAGCCAAGGCATTCTCAAGGCGCTGGTTGCCGCAGCCAAGGCCGACGGCCACGTGGATGAGCGCGAGCGAGAGCTGATCGAGGGGGAGTTCACCAAGCTGGATAACGACCGCGAGCTGCAAAGCTGGCTGCACGCCGAGCTGAACAAGCCTCTGGACCCGGCCGATGTCGCCCGCGCGGCAAGCACCCCGGAAATGGCTGCCGAAATGTATATCGCCAGCGTGATGCTGGTCGACGAAGAAAACTTCATGGAAAAGGCCTATCTGGACGAATTGGCCCGCCAACTGAAACTGGAGCCTGGCTTGAAGCTGGAGCTGGAAAAGCAGGTGCGTCAAGCTACCCTCTGAGCATCTCTGTATAGATAAAGCACCCTGGCTGGCTGAATGCCCCAGGGTGTTTTTGCATTCCATGAGCGCTGCATCAAAACCCATTGATTAATGAGGCCTTCTGCTCAGCTATACTCCCCTCCATTTGAATGGCCCTTCGAGGAATTACTGTGAAGAACTGGACCTTGCGCCAACGCATCCTGGCAAGTTTTGCGGTCATTATCGCCATCATGCTGTTAATGGTTGTGGTCTCCTACTCACGGTTGCTGAAGATCGAAACCAGTCAGGAAGCCGTCCGCGACGATGCGGTACCGGGGGTTTATCTCAGTTCTATGATCCGCAGCGCGTGGGTCGACAGTTACCTTCAGACCATCGACATCATTGGTCTGCGTGAGGATAAAACCTTCACCAATACCGACAAGGCCGACTACAAGGCCTTCGAAGCGCGTATTGAGCAACAGATGGCCAATTACGAAAAAACCGTGCGCAGCCAGGCTGATCGCATGGAGTTCGATAACTTCAAAGCCGCACACATCAATTACAACAAGGTCCTTGAGCAGTTGCTGGACCGCGTCCAGAACAACGACCTGCCCGCTGCACGCGAGTTGCTTGAAGAGCAACTGACGCCGATCTGGATCGAAGGTCGCATGAAGCTCAATGACATTATTACGGAGAACAAAAACGTCTCTGATCGCGCCACCGCGGCGATTGACGATGCCGTTCTGTCGGCCAAGATCAGCATGGGCGTGTCGCTGATCATCGCCATCCTCGCCGCCGGCCTGTGCGGCCTGCTGCTGATGCGCGCGATCATGGCGCCGATGCAGCGCATCGTCGAAATCCTCGACACCATGCGCACTGGCGACCTGAGCAAGCGCCTGAATCTGGAGCGCAAGGACGAATTCAACGCGGTAGAAACCGGCTTCAACGACATGATGACCGAGCTCACCGCTCTGGTTTCCCAGGCGCAACGCTCTTCGGTTCAGGTCACCACCTCAGTGACGGAGATTGCGGCGACCTCCAAGCAGCAGCAGGCCACCGCTACCGAAACTGCCGCGACCACCACCGAGATCGGCGCCACTTCGCGGGAAATCGCCGCCACTTCCAAAGATCTGGTGCGCACCATGACCGAAGTCTCCACCGCTGCCGATCAGGCTTCGGTGGCCGCCGGTTCCGGCCAGCAGGGCCTGGCGCGTATGGAAGAGACGATGCACTCGGTGATGGGGGCCGCCGACTTGGTGAATGCCAAGCTGGCGATCCTCAATGAGAAGGCCGGCAACATCAACCAGGTGGTGGTGACCATCGTCAAAGTCGCCGACCAGACCAACCTGTTGTCCCTGAACGCCGCCATCGAAGCGGAAAAAGCCGGTGAATACGGCCGCGGGTTTGCCGTGGTCGCCACCGAAGTGCGTCGTCTCGCCGATCAGACCGCCGTGGCCACTTACGACATCGAGCAGATGGTGCGTGAGATTCAGTCGGCGGTGTCTGCTGGTGTGATGGGCATGGACAAGTTCTCCGAAGAAGTGCGCCGCGGCATGTTCGAAGTGCAGCAAGTGGGCGAGCAACTGTCGCAGATCATCCATCAGGTGCAGGCCCTGGCGCCGCGGGTGTTGATGGTCAACGAGGGCATGCAGGCCCAGGCCACCGGCGCCGAGCAGATCAACCACGCGCTGGTGCAGTTGGGTGATGCCAGCAGCCAGACCGTCGAATCCCTGCGCCAAGCCAGCTTTGCCATTGATGAACTGAGCCAGGTTGCGGTGGGTCTGCGCAGCGGCGTGTCGCGTTTCAAAGTGTGATGAGCGACCTCGCGGCTAAACGCGGCGCCGTCCCGGCAGCGAAAAAGGCGTTGTTCCTGGTGTTTCACATCGGCAGTGAACGTTATGCCCTCAAGGCCACCGAAGTGGCCGAGGTGCTGCCGCGCCTGCCGCTCAAACCCATCGCCCATGCGCCCTCTTGGGTGGCGGGTATCTTTGCGCATCGCGGAGCGTTGGTGCCGGTCATCGACCTGAGTGCGCTGACCTTCGGTACGGCGGCCCAGGCGCGTACCAGCACGCGGTTGGTGTTGGTCAATTACCAGCCGCAACCCTGGGTCGAGTCTCGCCGGTTGGGGCTGATCCTTGAGCAGGCCACCGATACCCTGCGTTGCGATCCTGCGGAATTTCAGCCCTATGGCCTGGAGAACCCCCAGGCGCGCTATTTGGGGCCGGTGCGTGAGGATGCGTTGGGCCTGATGCAATGGATCGGCGTGAATGACGTGCTCACCGATGACGTGCGCGCCCTGTTGTTTTCTGCCGAGCTGAGCGTATGAGCAACGACCCGCGCTTCTTTGCCTTCCTCAAGGAACGTATCGGCCTGGACGTCGCGTCGGTCGGCGAGGCCATTATCGAGCGCGCCGTGCGCCAGCGCAGCCAGGCCGTGCAGGCGCAGACGCCAGGCGAATACTGGCAGCGCCTGCAAAGCTCCCACGACGAGCAACAAGCACTGATCGAAGCGGTGATCGTTCCCGAGACGTGGTTTTTCCGTTACCCCGAATCCTTTGCGACCCTGGCTCGGTTGGCGATTGCACGCCTGGCCGAGATCAAGCAGATGCGCGCACTGCGCATCCTCAGCCTGCCGTGCTCCACCGGCGAAGAACCCTATTCGATTGCCATGGCCCTGCTCGATGCCGGCCTGGCGCCGCATCAGTTCAAGGTGCTGGGCCTGGACGTCAGCCCGCTGTCGGTGGAGCGTGCGCGGCGCGGGGTGTATGGAAAAAACTCGTTCCGCGGTAGCGATATTGCCTTTCGCGATCGCCACTTCACTGAACACAGCGACGGGTTCCACATCGCCGACCGCGTGCGCGAACAAGTGCGCCTGCAAGTCGGCAACTTACTGGACCCGACGCTGCTGGCGAACGAGGCGAGCTACGATTTCGTGTTTTGCCGCAACCTTTTGATCTATTTCGACCAGCCGACGCAGAAGCAAGTGTTCGATGTGCTCAAGGGCCTGACCCACGTAGACGGCGTTCTGTTTATCGGCCCGGCCGAGGGCAGCCTGCTGGGCCGGCATGGCATGCGTTCGATCGGGGTGCCGCAGTCTTTCGCCTTTAGTCGGCACGCCGAACCTAACCTGCCGGCGCCGGTATTCGTGCCGATACCGAGCCCTCAGCGCAGCGCGGCGCCCATCCCCGTCAAGCCAAGGCCGTTCAGTACCGCGAGCGCCCAGGTGGTGCCGATAAAGCCACCGCCGCCTTCCGACGCGGGTACCTTGCTCAGCCGCATCGCCACCTTGGCCAACGAAGGCAAGAGTGCCGAGGCCCGTGTCGCCTGCGAGCAGTATTTGAACAGCCACCCGCCAGCCGCCCAGGTGTTCTACTGGCTGGGGCTGCTCAGCGATGTGGCCGGCAGCGCCCTGGAGGCTCAGGGGTTTTATCGGAAAGCCTTGTACCTGGAACCTCAGCACCCGCAGGCCTTGATTCACCTGGCCGCGTTGCTCGAATCCCAGGGCGACAGCGCGGGGGCGCGCCGTTTGCAAGCGCGGGCCGCCCGTAGCGAGCGAGCAGACAGTGAGTCCAAACGATGAGTAGCCCCGACGCGCTCGACACCGCCGGCCTGGACCTGACTATGGCCGACACCCAGGCCATCGACGACTGCTGGAACCGGATCGGTATCCACGGCGACAAGTCCTGCCCGCTGCTGGTGGACCATATCCACTGCCGCAACTGTGCGGTGTACTCAGCGGCCGCCACGCGCCTGCTGGATCGCTACGCCCTGCAGCAGGACGACCATCGTCCGGCCGCTGCAGTTGAAGTCGACGAAGAGATCGTCACCCGCTCGTTGCTGATGTTCCGTCTCGGTGAAGAGTGGTTGGGCATCGCCACCCGCTGCCTGGTGGAGGTGGCTCCGTTGCAACCGATTCACTCGCTGCCGCACCAGCGTTCCCGCGCCTTGCTCGGCGTGGCGAACGTGCGGGGGGCGCTGGTGGCGTGCCTGTCTCTGGTGGAGCTGCTCGGCCTGGACAACACCGGCCACGGCGCCAGTGGCGGGCGGATCATGCCACGTATGTTGATCATCGCCGCGCAGGATGGCCCAGTGGTGGTACCGGTGGACGAAGTGGACGGCATCCATGCCATCGATGAGCGCACCTTGAACGCTGCGTCGGCGCCTGGCTCCCAGGCCAGCGCACGCTTTACTCAGGGCGTGTTGCAATGGAAGGGCCGCAGCCTGCGTTGGCTGGATGAGGCGCAATTGTTGTCCGCCGTGACCCGGAGCCTCACATGACCCCCGATCAGATGCGCGACGCCTCGCTGCTGGAACTGTTCAGCCTTGAAGCCGATGCACAGACCCAGGTACTGAGCGCGGGCCTGCTGGCCCTGGAGCGTAACCCGACCCAGGCCGATCAGCTTGAAGCCTGCATGCGCGCGGCCCATTCGCTCAAGGGCGCGGCGCGGATCGTGGGGGTGGATGCGGGTGTCAGCGTGTCCCACGTCATGGAGGATTGCCTGGTCAGCGCCCAGGAAAGTCGCCTGTACCTGCAACCCGAACACATTGACGCCTTGCTGCAAGGCACCGACCTGCTGATGCGCATCGCCACCCCGGGAAACACCGTGGGGCCAGCGGACATCGACGCTTATGTGGCGTTGATGGAGCGCCTGTTGGATCCGTCGCAGCCCACCGCTAAAGCTGCGCCACCGCCTGTCGTGTCCCAGCCTGCACCCGCGCCGGTCATCGAAGAATTGCCGCCGGAGCCCGAGCCCGCTCCCCCTGTTGCCAGCGATCCGCCGCGTCAGGGCAAGCGCATGACCGAAGGCGGCGAGCGCGTATTGCGCGTGACCGCCGAGCGCTTGAACAGTCTGCTGGATCTGTCGAGCAAATCCCTGGTGGAAACCCAGCGGCTCAAGCCCTATCTGGCCAGCATGCAGCGCCTCAAACGTATTCAAAGCAATAGCGTGCGCGCCCTGGACACACTGGACGGTCATCTCAAGACTCTGGATCTGAACCTCGAAGCCCAGGAAGCCCTGGCTGATACCCGTCGCCTGCTGAGCGAGGCGCAGGCCTTACTGGCGGAAAAAACTGCCGAGCTGGATGAGTTCGGCTGGCAGGCCGGGCAGCGCGCTCAGGTGCTCTACGACACTGCGCTGGCCTGTCGCATGCGTCCGTTTGCCGATGTGCTGGCCGGGCAGGTGCGTATGGTGCGCGACCTCGGCCGTAGCCTCGGCAAGCAGGTGCGCCTGGAGATCGAGGGCGAAAAGACCCAGGTCGACCGTGACGTGCTGGAAAAGCTCGAAGCGCCACTCACCCATCTATTGCGCAATGCCGTCGACCACGGCATCGAAATGCCCGACCAGCGCCTGCTGGCCGGCAAACCCGCCGAAGGCTTGATCCGCCTGCGCGCCTCCCATCAGGCCGGTCTACTGGTGCTGGAACTGAGCGACGACGGCAACGGCGTTGACCTGGAGCGCCTGCGCGGGACCATTGTCGACCGGCATCTGTCGACCCTGGAGACCGTGCTGAACCTGAGCGAAGAGGAACTGCTGACGTTCCTGTTCCTGCCGGGTTTCAGCCTGCGCGACAAGGTTACCGAGGTGTCCGGGCGCGGCGTCGGACTGGATGCGGTGCAGCATATGGTCCGCCAGTTGCGCGGCGCGGTGGTGCTGGAGCAGACGGCGGGGCAGGGCAGTCGTTTTCACCTGGAGGTGCCGCTGACCCTTTCGGTGGTGCGCAGCCTGGTGGTGGAAGTTGGCGAAGAAGCCTATGCGTTCCCGCTGGCGCATATAGAACGTATGTGTGACCTGGCCCCCGACGACATTGTGCAACTCGAAGGCCGCCAGCATTTCTGGCACGAGGGCAGGCATGTTGGCCTGGTCGCCGCCAGCCAGCTGTTACAGCGCCCGCCGGGGCAGACCAATGACGAGACCTTGAAGGTGGTGGTGATCCGCGAGCGCGATGCGGTGTACGGTATCGCCGTAGAACGTTTCATCGGCGAGCGAACCCTCGTGGTGTTGCCGCTGGATGACCGCCTGGGCAAGGTCCAGGATATTTCCGCCGGCGCCTTGCTGGATGACGGCTCGGTGGTGTTGATCGTCGATGTGGAAGACATGCTGCGTTCGGTGGACAAGCTGCTCAACACCGGGCGCCTGGAACGCATCGCCCGGCGCAGCCAGCAGGTCACCGAGGCGCCGCGCAAACGCGTACTGGTCGTGGATGACTCGCTCACCGTGCGTGAGTTGCAACGTAAATTGCTGCTTAATCGCGGGTACGAAGTGGCCGTTGCGGTCGACGGTATGGACGGCTGGAACGCCTTGCGTTCCGAAGACTTCGACCTGCTGATCACTGACATTGATATGCCTCGCATGGACGGTATTGAATTGGTCACACTCTTGCGCCGTGATACTCGCCTGCAATCGTTGCCGGTGATGGTGGTGTCGTACAAAGACCGTGAAGAGGACCGTCGCCGTGGGTTGGATGCCGGCGCCGATTATTACTTGGCCAAGGCCAGCTTCCACGACGACGCGTTGCTGGACGCCGTCGTGGAGCTGATTGGGGGCGCGCGGTCATGAGGGTTGCGATCGTCAACGACATGCCCCTGGCCGTGGAGGCCTTGCGCCGCGCCTTGAATTTCGAGCCCTCGCACGAGGTGGTGTGGGTGGCCGGCAATGGTCTGGAGGCAGTGCAGCGCTGCGCTGAGTTGACGCCTGACCTGATCCTGATGGATCTGATCATGCCGGTGATGGACGGCGTGGAGGCCACGCGGCAGATCATGGCCGAGACCCCGTGCGCGATCCTGTTGGTGACCGTCGACCGCCAGGCCAATATGAGCCGGGTGTTCGAAGCCATGGGCCACGGCGCCCTGGATGTGGTGGACACGCCCGCACTCGGCGTAGGCAATCCAAAGGATGCGGCGGCACCGCTGCTGCACAAAATCCTCAACATCGGCTGGCTGATCGGCCAGCGCGGCAGCCGCGTGCGCACCGAAACCACGTCAGCGCGCACCTCCGGCAAACGCCAGAGTTTGGTGGCTATCGGCTCTTCGGCGGGTGGCCCGGCTGCCCTGGAAATCCTGCTCAAGGGTTTACCCCGTGACTTTCCCGCCGCCATTGTGCTGGTGCAGCATGTGGACCAGGTCTTTGCCGCCGGCATGGCCGAATGGCTCAGCAGTGCTTCCGGGCTGCCGGTGCGCCTGGCCCGCGAAGGCGAACCGCCGCAAAGCGGTGTGGTCTTGCTGGCCGGTACCAATCACCACATTCGTCTATTGAAGAACGGCACGCTAGCCTATACCGCAGAGCCGGTGAACGAGATTTACCGGCCTTCGATCGACGTGTTCTTCGAAAGCGTGGCCAGCCACTGGAATGGTGACGCCGTCGGCGTACTGCTGACCGGCATGGGTCGTGACGGGGCCCAGGGCCTTAAGTTATTGCGTGAACAAGGTTATTTGACCATCGCCCAGGATCAGCAGAGCTCGGCGGTGTATGGCATGCCCAAAGCGGCGGCGGCGATTGATGCCGCTGTTGAAATTCGCCCTCTGGACAGAATTGCGCCCCGATTACTGGAGGTCTTTGCACAATGAACATGACCTTGCGCGATGCTGGCTTGCAGGTAGTAATTCAGGTGACTGCAGATGAATGATTTACAGATCGACGACATCAAGACCGACGAAAATGCCGCCATGGTGTTGCTGGTCGACGACCAGGCCATGATCGGCGAAGCGGTCCGACGCGGCCTGGCCCATGAAGAAAACATCGATTTCCACTTCTGCGCCGATCCGCACCAGGCGATTGCCCAGGCTATCCGCATCAAGCCGACGGTGATCCTGCAGGACTTGGTGATGCCCGGCCTCGATGGCCTGACTCTGGTGCGCGATTACCGCAATCATCCGGCCACGCAGAACATCCCGATCATCGTGCTATCCACCAAGGAAGACCCGCTGATCAAGAGCGCGGCGTTCTCGGCGGGGGCCAACGACTACCTGGTCAAGCTGCCGGACAACATCGAACTGGTGGCACGCATCCGCTATCACTCGCGTTCCTACATGACGCTGCTGCAGCGCGATGCGGCTTACCGCGCGCTGCGGGTCAGCCAGCAACAGTTGCTGGACACCAACCTGGTGCTGCAACGCCTGATGAACTCCGATGGCCTTACCGGGCTGTCCAACCGCCGTCACTTCGACGAATACCTGGAGCTGGAGTGGCGCCGCGCCATGCGCGACCAGACCCAACTGTCGCTGCTGATGATCGACGTGGACTTCTTCAAGACCTATAACGACAGCTTCGGTCACGTCGAAGGCGACGAAGCCCTGCGCAAAGTTGCCGCCACCATCCGCGATGCCAGCAGTCGCCCTTCGGACCTGCCGGCGCGCTACGGTGGTGAAGAGTTTGCGTTGGTGCTGCCGAACACCTCACCGGGAGGCGCGCGACTGGTGGCCGAAAAGCTGCGCATGGCCGTCGCGGCGTTGAAAATCCCGCATATCGCCCCGGCAGAAGGCTCCAGCCTGACGATCAGCATCGGCCTGTCGACAACCACGCCGCAGCAGGGTACGGATTGTCGGCAGCTGATATTGGCGGCGGACAAGGGCTTGTATACGGCCAAACACAATGGGCGTAATCAGGTCGGCATCGAGTGACTCGAGGCCGCAACCGATCAACATGTGGGAGGGGGCTTGCCCCCGATAGCGGAGGGTCAGTCACCTGATGCACCGCCATCGGGAGCAGGCCCCCTCTCACATTTAACCCAGCGTAGTCTGCCTTTTCGCCAGGCGGGCTGCCGCTCCCCCCCGTTTGCCGTTATACTCGCCGGCTTTCAAAAGTTCGCCAACGAGTGCTGCCCGCCATGGAAATCAACCCGATCCTTAACACCATCAAGGACCTGTCCGAGCGCTCCGAAACTATTCGGGGGTATCTTTGACTACGATCAAAAGCATGAGCGTCTGACCGAAGTCAATCGTGAGCTTGAAGATCCGAGTGTCTGGAACAAACCTGAATACGCCCAAGAGTTGGGCCGCGAGCGCGCTGCGCTGGCGCAGATCGTCGACACCCTCGACGAACTGAACACCGGTCTGGCCGATTGCCGTGACCTGCTGGACATGGCCGTCGAAGAAAACGACGAAGGCGCAGTGGGCGATGTCATCGCCGAGCTGGCCCGTCTAGAGGAAAACCTCGCCAAGCTCGAATTCCGCCGCATGTTCAGCCATGAAATGGACCCGAACAACGCCTACCTGGACATCCAGGCCGGTTCCGGCGGCACCGAAGCCCAGGACTGGGCGAACATCCTGCTGCGCATGTACCTGCGCTGGGCCGACAAACGCGGCTTCGACGCCACCATCATGGAACTGTCGGCCGGTGAAGTGGCTGGCATCAAGGGCGCGACCGTGCACATCAAGGGTGAATACGCCTTTGGCTGGCTGCGTACCGAAATCGGCGTGCACCGCCTGGTGCGCAAGAGCCCGTTCGACTCCGGCAACCGTCGCCACACTTCGTTCTCCGCGGTGTTCGTCTCGCCAGAGATCGACGACAAGGTGGAAATCGAGATCAACCCGGCCGACCTGCGTATCGACACCTACCGTTCCTCCGGTGCCGGTGGTCAGCACGTAAACACCACCGACTCGGCCGTACGTATTACTCACGTACCGACCAACACCGTGGTCAGCTGCCAGAACGAACGTTCCCAGCACGCCAACAAGGACACCGCCATGAAAATGCTGCGGGCCAAGTTGTACGAGCAGGAAATGCAGAAGCGCAACGCCGCTTCCCAGGCGCTGGAAGACACCAAGTCGGATATCGGCTGGGGTCACCAGATCCGTTCGTATGTGCTCGATGCGTCGCGGATCAAGGATCTGCGCACTAACATCGAACGCAGCGACTGCGACAAGGTGCTCGACGGCGATATCGACGAATACCTGGAAGCCAGCCTGAAGTCCGGCTTGTAATAAAGATTGTAGGAGCCGGCTTGCCGGCGATCCCCGGCCGCAGGCCGGGGACAACGAACCTGATGGAAATTTTAAAGACATGAGCGACCAACAACTCGACCCGCAAGCCCTGCAACAGGAAGAAAACTCCCTGATCGCCCTGCGCAAGGAAAAGCTTGCTGCCGAGCGCGCCAAGGGCAATGCCTTCCCGAACGACTTCCGCCGCGAAAACTACTGCGATGCCTTGCAGAAACAGTACGCGGACAAGACCAAGGAAGAGCTGGCAGAGGCTGCGATCCCGGTCAAAGTGGCAGGTCGCATCATGCTCAACCGTGGCTCGTTCATGGTGATCCAGGACATGACCGGTCGCATCCAGGTCTACGTCAACCGCAAGACCTTGCCTGAAGAAACCCTGGCCTCGGTGAAAACCTGGGACATGGGCGACATCATTGCCGCCGAAGGCACCCTGGCCCGTTCCGGCAAGGGCGACCTGTACGTCGAGATGACCAGCGTGCGCCTGCTGACCAAGTCCCTGCGCCCGCTACCGGACAAGCACCACGGCCTGACCGACACCGAGCAGCGCTACCGCCAGCGCTACGTTGACCTGATCGTCAACGAAGACGTGCGCCAGACCTTCCGCGTGCGTTCGCAAGTCATCGCCCACATACGCAGCTTCCTGATGGCGCGTGACTTCCTCGAAGTCGAAACCCCGATGCTGCAAACCATCCCCGGTGGTGCCGCAGCCAAGCCATTCGAAACCCACCACAACGCCCTGGACCTGGAAATGTTCCTGCGTATCGCGCCGGAGCTGTACCTGAAGCGTCTGGTGGTGGGTGGTTTTGAAAAGGTCTTCGAGATCAACCGCAACTTCCGTAACGAAGGTGTCTCGACCCGTCACAACCCAGAATTCACCATGTTGGAGTTCTACCAGGCCTACGCCGACTACGAAGACAACATGGACCTGACCGAAGAACTGTTCCGCGAACTGGCACAGCTGGTCCTGGGCAGCACCGACGTGCCGTACGGCGACAAGGTGTTCCACTTCGGCGAGCCGTTCGTGCGCCTGTCGGTGTTCGACTCGATCCTCAAGTACAACCCCGAGCTGACCGCTGACGACCTCAACGACATCGACAAAGCCCGCGCCATCGCCAAGAAAGCCGGCGCCAAGGTGCTGGGCTTCGAAGGCCTGGGCAAATTGCAGGTGATGATTTTCGAAGAGCTGGTCGAGCACAAGCTGGAACAGCCGCACTTCATTACCCAGTACCCGTTCGAAGTCTCGCCGCTGGCCCGTCGCAACGATGACAACCCGAACGTCACTGACCGTTTCGAGCTGTTCATTGGTGGCCGCGAAATCGCCAACGCCTACTCCGAGTTGAATGACGCGGAAGACCAGGCCGAGCGCTTCATGGCTCAGGTGGCCGATAAGGACGCCGGTGACGACGAAGCCATGCACTACGACGCAGACTTCGTACGCGCCCTGGAATACGGTATGCCGCCAACCGCCGGTGAAGGTATCGGCATCGACCGACTGGTGATGTTGTTGACCAACTCGCCGTCGATCCGCGATGTGATCTTGTTCCCGCACATGCGGCCGCAAGCGTAACCCTAGCGAAATCCGAAGCCGCCTTTTATAAGGCGGCTTTTTTATGGGGCGTTTTTAAGCGTCAAGCAAACAGCGCCAGGTTTTGATCTATTCAAGGATGTGTGTCGTGAACCGCGTAATCGCACAAGAAGGCGCCGCCGGCATTGCCGCTGCCGTGGCTGAAAGCGTCCAGTACCAGGGCCGTAAGGCCAGTCGTCGGGGCAGCGAGCAACGGCGGCAAGACATTCTCGATGCGGCCATGCGTATTGTGGTGCGTGAGGGCGTACGAGCCGTGCGCCACCGGGCGGTGGCGGCCGAAGCGGGCGTGCCGTTGTCGGCGACCACCTACTACTTCAAAGACATCGATGACCTGCTGACCGACACCTTCGCTCAGTACGTCGAACGCAGCGCTGCCTTCATGGGCAAGCTGTGGGTACGTAACGAAGGCCTGTTGCGCGAGATGGTTGCCTACGGCGATGGCAGTCCGGAGTCACGTTCGCAATTGGCCGATGACATCGCGCGACTGACCGCCGACTATGTGCTGCGCCAACTGACCAACCGTCGCGAACACCTCATGGCCGAACAGGCGTTTCGTCAGGAAGCGCTATTGAACCCGCGCCTGGCCGAACTGGTGCGCTCCCATCAGCAGATTTTATTGCAGGGCACCGGGCAGTTTTTCCAAGTGTTGGGCTCCCGCGAGCCGCAGCAAGACGCCAAGGTGTTGACGGCGATTATCAGTCGGATGGAATATCAGGGCCTGTTGGGCGGCGCAGAGCCTCTGACCGGTGAAGAGATGCTTGAGATCCTCAAGCGTTACATGCATTTGGTGTTGGCCTCGGTCTGACACCGGAGGGTGTCTGATGAAAACCTGGCGTATCGCGCTAATCGCCTTGTCGTTCCTGCTGCTCAGCGGTTGTTTGGTGACCTTCAAGGAGCCGCTGGCAAGCCGTGAAGCGGCGCCGAATGAGTTGCTGGGCCACTGGTCCAGCAAGAATGCCTGGGGTGAGCCGCTCAGCTTACACATCACTCGCGCCGGTGAGCACCGCTACAAAGCCGTGAGCTACCCTAAAGCGGCGCCGGGCCAGCGCGATGAGTACCTGTTTACTGTGTCGCGCCATGGCAATCGGTGGTACCTGTCGGCGCCGTTGCCTACAAAGTTCGGTGGGAATTTTATCCTGGCCGGCTTCGAATTCGACGAAAAGCACGAATTGGTGGTCTACAACCTGGATCTGGAGCAGATCCGCCAAGCCATCGGCCAACAGGCATTGGATGGAGGCACCGTAGAAACCGTCGAAGGCGACGGGGTGTTGGTGGACAGCCCCATGGACCGGGTATTCGCCTACCTGGGTGACCCGGCCAATGCCGATGTGTTCGTTGAAGCCGCGCGCTATCAGCGTGCGGGCAAATAACGTTTAAAGAAGGAAGCACCCGGTGGACGATTACCAGCAGACGATACGCACCTTGTCCGATCGCATTGTGCTGGCACAGACACCGATTCGCGTCCTCGACGCCGTCAAATGGGACGACACTATTCGCCAGGGATTCCTCAAGGCCAAGGGCAAGGCAATGCCTGCCGTAGACCGCGACTATTACCTGAACCGGCCGCTGTCGTTTGACTCCAGTGCGGTGAAGCTGGAATTCCAGAATATCGAGCGTGACATCACCCGTCGCCTCGGCCAGTTCAGCCCGGTGGGGCAGATCATGCGTCGCATGTGCCGCGAGTACCGCATGGTGGTGCGGATGCTCGAAGCGCGCGGCACCGAGGACTTCGGCCTGATCTCCCAAGAGCTGTACGGCGCCGCCTCCGATGCGTTCCACGCCGGCGACCCAACCCTGGCCGACCTGGGCCTGATGCTCTCCGACTACCTGAATAACATCGACGGCCGTGGCGACCTCAAGGACGAAGCCAAGACCCTCACCGCCAAGGACGCCGTCGCCCTGCTGCAAACCCGCCTGAACAAGGTGTTCGGCGAGGCTGAAGAAACCATTCGCGTGTTCGAGTCCGACGGCATCGTTGCGGATGCAGCGGCGGGGGCCGACTACATCAAGATCCGCGCCGATGCGATGTTCAACAATCGCGACGTGCGCGCCCTGGAAGTCCATGAAGGCCTGGTGCACGTCGGCACTACCCTCAACGGCCAGAACCAGCCGATCTGCACTTTCCTGTCCAAAGGCCCGCCGTCTTCCACGGTGACCCAGGAAGGCTTGGCGATTCTGATGGAGATCATCACCTTCGCCTCCTACCCGAGTCGCCTGCGCAAACTCACCAACCGCACGCGCGCTATCCACATGGTGGAGGAGGGCGCCGATTTCCTGCAGGTGTTCGAATTCTTCCGCGAGCAAGGCTTTGAAATCGCTGAAAGCTATGGCAACGCCAGTCGCGTATTCCGTGGCTCGGTGCCCAATGGACTGCCGTTTACCAAGGATTTGTCCTACCTCAAGGGCTTCATCATGGTCTACAACTACATCCAGTTGGCCGTGCGCAAAGGCAAGCTGGAACAGGTGCCTTTGCTGTTCTGCGGCAAGACCACCCTGGAAGACATGCGTACCCTGCGCCAACTGGTGGACGAAGGCCTGGTGGTGCCGCCCAAGTACCTGCCTGAACAGTTCCGCGACATGAACGCATTGGCGGCGTGGATGTGCTTCTCCAACTTCCTCAACCACTTGAGCCTGGATCGGATCGAGGCGGATTACTCCAATATCCTCTGAAGAAACCGGGTCTAAATGTGGGAGGGCGCAAACCACCTCCCACATTGAATCTTCAACAGTCGGTCAATTTCACCTTAATCACGAGGCTTCAACGGATGAGAATCCTCGGCATTCTATGCCTGCTACTCACATTGAACGGTTGCAGCTCCCTGCTGTTCTACCCCGAACCCGGCCTGCCGTTCACGCCCGAAAAAGCGCACTTGCAATACCGCGACGTCACCCTCACCACCGCCGACGGCGTGAAGCTGCACGCGTGGTGGCTGCCGGCCAAGGCTGGCGTGCCCGTCAAAGGCACGGTGCTGCACTTGCACGGCAACGGCGGCAATCTGGCCTGGCACCTGGGTGGCAGTTGGTGGTTGCCGGAGCAGGGCTATCAGGTGCTGCTGGTGGACTATCGCGGATACGGGTTGTCAGAAGGCAAACCGTCCTTGCCTGCGATCTATCAGGATGTGGATGCAGCGTTCAGTTGGATCGACAAAGCCCCCGAAACCCAGGGCCAGCCGCTGATTGTTCTCGGCCAGAGCCTGGGCGGTGCGCTGGCCGTGCATTACCTGGCAGAGCATCCGGAGCGTCAGGCCAGGCTTAAGGCGCTGGTACTGGATGGTGTGCCAGCCAGTTATCGTGACGTAGGACAATTCGCCCTCAGTACCTCCTGGCTAACATGGCCGTTTCAAGTGCCCTTGTCCTGGCTGGTCCCCGACGCCGACAGTGCGATCAACGCCATGCCTCGGCTGACCGGCGTGCCGAAACTGCTGTTCCACAGCCTGGATGACCCGATCGTGCCGCTTTCCAATGGCATCCGTCTGTACCAGGCGGCGCCACCGCCCAGGGTGTTGCAATTGACCCGAGGCGGTCATGTGCAGACCTTTGCCGACAAGACCTGGCAAACCGTGATGCTGCGCTACCTGGATGACCCGCAGCACTTCAACGGCCTACGCCGCCTGGGCGAAATTCCGAACTACCCCATTCCTAAAGTTGACTGATCAGAGAGCCCGCAATGAGCGAAGAACGCAACATGATCCCGCTGATTCTCACCGGCATCGGCACCATCATCGGCACCGTCGGCTGCCTGTGGTACTACGGCTACCTGCACTTCGCCAAGCCGGAAGATGCGTTGTTGCTCAGTGACTTCACCATGCTCAAAACCGTGCCTGGCGAGGACTACAAAATTTCACTAACCCCGGCGGCCCAGGTGGCGCAGTGCGTCGATGGCGTTCTGGTGATGTTCGACACCGAGCAGAAAGGCCTCAGTGGCGTGCTGGTAAACAACAAGAAACAGGCAGTACGTTGTATGGGGCAGGAAACGCCACAACTGCAGCAGTAAGCCCTCTTAGAACCTCACGATTTACCACTCGCCCCCGTAGATCGTGCAGCTGCAGCCCCCGTACTGAACTGAAATATCTGGAACCGTATCGCGCCAGCAACCACTGAATGCGGTATGACTTACACAGATCGGGGCCGAAAACGTGGCGATCACTATTGCTGCAATACGCAACATGCTGGACATGGCGAGGGGGCATGAGTCGTTGCAACGGCTGGATGCTCAGGACCATGAACTCCAGCAAATGATGGACAAGCTGTCACACAATACTTATGGCGCGAAGATAGAGCTGCCCGCTGAGGATACGCATCGAACGGTCCAGTTCGATGAGCCCAAAAAAAACCCACCGTAAGGTGGGTTTTCTTATCCAGCGTTAATCAATCAGTTAGCGACGGAAGAGCGTGGCTTCACTGGTTGGTTATCGTTAGAGATGGTCACTTCAACACGACGGTTCATGGCACGGCCCGACACGCTGCCATTATCGGCAACCGGGTATTCCTTGCCGTAGCCGGTGGTCACGATGCGGCGTGGATCAACGCCCATCTTGATCAGCGCAACCTGAACCGAAGCGGCACGGCGCTCCGAGAGGCTCTGGTTGTAGGCGTCGGCGCCGGTGCTGTCGGTGTAACCCTCAATGATCACTTGGCGATCCGGGTTTTCCTGGAGGAACTGCGCCAGCTTGTTGATGTTTACCAGGCCGCTGGATTTCAGATCGGCCTTGTTGGTAGCAAACAGCACGTCACCAAAGGTCACCAGGGTGCCGCGATCGGTTTGCTTAGCGTTCAGGCTGTCTTGCAGTTGCTTGATCTGAGCGTCACGAGCGTCGAGCAGGGCGCGGGCGCGTTCGTCACCAGCATTTTTCAGCTTGGCCTCGGACTCGCGCAGCGCGATGGTGTCTTTAGCCACTTCAACGCGCTGATTGGTCAGGTAGGCCAGTTGGTCGACTTTCTTCTGGTCTTCCTTGTCGCGATAGGCTTTGTCAGCCTTGTCCAGCCAGTCCTGAGCGTCCTTGGTTTCCAGAGCCGCTACTTTGGTGGCGTTCGGGTTGGCCTGCAGGGCCGAGAAGTTGGTCCGTGCATTTTCCAGGTTCGCGTTTGGCGGGGTGGAGCAAGCCGCCAGTGCAACGCTCATCGCCAGCAGGGCAGGGATCATCAATTGTTTACGCATAGTCATGTCGTCCTTTCAATTCGATATCGGGTGCAATGCAATCAGGGGCAGCGGCTTATTTCTGCTGGATAGCAGCCGGGCGCATGCCTTCCTGACGCAGCTCCTGAACAGCTTTCTGGGAGTCCTTCACTGCCTGGTCGGCTTTGGCGGCCTGGGCTTTGCGCTCTGCAACGCGAGCGTCCCACTCGGCTTGCTCGGACAGGCGACGGGCTTCGTCGTAGTTCTTGTCATGCATGGCGATTTCGGCTTGCTTGAGCTTGTCCTGGGCCGACTTCATTTCTACGGCCGCGTACTCGGTGCCGCCGGCGCTGACAGCGCTGTTCACCGCGGACTGGGTTACTGCGTATTGCTCAGTCGGAGGGTTGCCGGCGCAGCCCGCCAGAACGAAGCTGGTGCCGATTGCCAGCGCGGCCAATTTGAGCCCGCGCAGGTGGTTAAACGAGGATTTGGCAGTGCTGGTCTTCATCGTCTTCAACTCCATTGGATAACTCCTGAAAAACTTCAAAACCCATCGCAGGTGGTCAGCGGTTGTGGGCCTGGCGGTTAAGCGCGGGGCACCTATTCAAACGGCTGTTCCAAGTGATGGCTTACTGGCTGTGACCGGAGGCTTTTTTGAATAGTTCAGAGAAGATGGCGATTTGCCTAAAAAAATAACTGACTGAACGGTCAGCGTAAAAAAATGGAACTTTTGCTGCGCGCAGAAGTACGCCGGGCCTCTTGGAGGCCCGGAATACAAGGGGTAGATAGACGGGGGTTAGTGCTTGGATTCGTCGACGCTGGTCGACAAGTCATGCAGATAGCGCCGCGACAACGTGAGAAAACGCGGCGTAGGGCCGACGTCTTCATAAAGCGGATCGCCCTCTTCATCGGTGGCGATGACGTGTTGCCCTTTGATGTAGGGGAAGCTGGCTTCCAGCTCTTCAAGGGCCGCGCCGATCAGCTCACCGAGCAGTTCTTCGGTACTGCGCTTGGGGTACATCTCGGCGATGGCCGCCAACCGTGCGGCGGCCTCTACATCAAGATGGATGGCGTACTCGGTCTTGGTCAAACGACCCTTAGCGTTCTCTTCCCAATGCTGGGCCAGTTCTCGAATTTTCATGGCAACCTCAATAAAGCCCGCGATGGCAGGCGGTGATGAGTGACCAGTCGCTCGCGTGGATAATGCGGCGGCTCACAGTTGAGACTAGCTGCAAGCCGCAAGGTTTAAAGTCTTGTCATAAAACGATGCTGACGGCACTCTGGCAGGCCTGCGCGTCCCGGATTTCTGGCTGGAGATTGGCTGATGAGTGATATCGATGCACGCTTGCGTGAGGATGTTCACCTGCTGGGTGAACTGCTGGGCAACACCATTCGAGAGCAGTATGGCGATGATTTTCTCGACAAGATCGAGCAGATCCGCAAAGGCGCCAAGGCTGACCGCCGGGGTGCCGGTGATGAGCTGAGCACCAGCCTCAACCAGTTGCAGGAGGACGAGCTGCTGCCCGTGGCCCGGGCGTTCAACCAGTTCTTGAACCTCGCCAATATCGCCGAGCAGTACCAGTTGATTCACCGGCGTGACGAGTCGCAGCCGGCACCGTTCGAATCCCGTGTGTTGCCTGAATTGCTGGCGCGTTTGCAAAGCGAAGGCCATAGCAATGAATCCCTGGCCCGCCAGTTGGGGCGCCTGGAGATCGAGTTGGTCCTCACCGCCCACCCCACCGAAGTGGCGCGCCGCACCCTGATCCAGAAATACGATGCCATCGCCGCGCAACTGGCGCTGCAAGATCACCGCGACCTCACCACGGCTGAGCGCGAACAGATCCGCCAACGCCTGCAACGGTTGATCGCCGAAGCCTGGCACACCGAAGAAATCCGCCGCACCCGACCCACTCCGGTGGACGAAGCCAAATGGGGCTTTGCGGTGATTGAGCATTCGCTGTGGCACGCCATCCCCAATTATTTGCGCAAGGCTGACCAGGCCCTGCATGCCGCCACTGGCCTGCGTCTGCCTTTGGAAGCCGCGCCGATTCGTTTTGCGTCGTGGATGGGCGGCGACCGCGACGGCAACCCGAATGTGACCGCGCCGGTCACCCGTGAAGTGTTGCTGCTCGCACGGTGGATGGCCGCTGACTTATACCTGCGCGATATCGACCACTTGGCGTCCGAACTGTCGATGCAAAAGGCCAGCCCGGCGTTGCAGGCCAAGGTTGGCGACAGCGTCGAGCCCTACCGCGCCGTGCTCAAGCAACTGCGCGAACGTCTGCGAGCCACACGCCAATGGGCGCACACCGCATTGAGCAGCAGCACGCCGGCACCGGCCGAGGTGTTGCAGAACAACCGCGACCTGCTGGAACCGCTGGAGCTGTGCTACCAGTCGCTGCATGAGTGCGGTATGGGTGTGATCGCCGACGGTCCGTTGCTTGATTGCCTGCGCCGTGCTGTGACCTTCGGCCTGTTCCTGGTGCGGCTGGATGTGCGCCAGGATTCCAGTCGCCATTCGGCGGCCATGACCGAAATCACCGATTACCTGGGCCTCGGTCGTTACGACGAGTGGGACGAAGACGCACGCATCAGCTTCCTGATGAAGGAATTGGCCAACCGGCGACCGCTGCTGCCGGGCTATTTCAAACCGTCGGCGGACACAGCCGAAGTACTCAACACCTGTAAGGAAGTGGCTGCCGCGTCGGCTGCCTCGTTGGGTTCTTATGTCATCTCCATGGCCGGCGCCGCGTCGGATGTGCTCGCCGTGCAATTGCTGCTTAAAGAGTCGGGCGTACAACGGCCGATGCGCGTGGTGCCGCTGTTCGAAACCCTGGCCGACCTGGATAACGCCGGTCCCGTGATCGAACAGCTGTTGCTGCTGCCGGGCTACCGTGCGCGTTTGCAGGGCCCGCAGGAAGTGATGATCGGCTACTCCGACTCAGCCAAGGACGCCGGCACCACCGCTGCTGCGTGGGCGCAATACCGCGCGCAGGAACGGTTGGTGGATATCTGCCGCGAGCAACAGGTGGAACTGCTGTTGTTCCATGGTCGCGGTGGCACCGTCGGCCGTGGCGGCGGCCCGGCACACGCCGCGATCCTGTCGCAGCCGCCGGGCTCGGTGGCAGGGCGTTTCCGTACCACTGAGCAGGGCGAGATGATCCGCTTCAAGTTCGGCCTGCCGGATATCGCCGAGCAGAACCTCAATCTTTACCTGGCCGCCGTTTTGGAAGCGACGCTGCTGCCACCGCCTCCACCCGAGCCAGCCTGGCGCCACTTGATGGACGAATTGGCCGCCGATGGTGTCAGCGCCTACCGTGCGGTGGTGCGGGAAAATCCGCAGTTCGTTGAATATTTTCGCCAGTCCACCCCCGAGCAGGAGCTCGGCCGTTTGCCGTTGGGCAGTCGTCCAGCCAAGCGCCGTGCTGGTGGTATAGAAAGTCTGCGCGCCATCCCGTGGATCTTCGGGTGGACACAGACTCGGCTGATGCTGCCTGCCTGGCTGGGCTGGGAAGCGGCGTTGAGCAAGGCGTTAGAACGCGGCGAAGGTGAACTGCTGGGGCAGATGCGTGAGCAGTGGCCGTTCTTCCGTACCCGTATCGATATGCTGGAAATGGTCCTGGCCAAGGCGGATGCCGATATCGCGCGTCTCTATGACGAGCGCCTGGTGCAGCCGGATCTGTTGCCATTGGGTGTGCACTTACGCGACCTATTGTCGCAGGCGTGTGACGTGGTGCTTGGCCTGACTGGCCAGTCGCAACTGCTGGCCCACAGCCCTGACACCCTGGAGTTCATTCGCCTGCGCAACACCTACCTTGATCCCTTGCACTTGTTGCAGGCTGAGTTGCTGGCACGTTCGCGCCAGCAGGAAGCGGCGCAGGACAGCCCTCTGGAACAGGCGCTGCTGGTGTCCGTGGCCGGTATTGCCGCCGGGTTGCGCAACACCGGCTGAGGTTTTTTGCGTGTTCTCAAGGGCTTGCAGATAAACCACGACGACCGTCCGGAAAAGGGCGGTCGGCGTTTATAGCGTCGGGTTGCACTCAGGCACACCCTACCTATGGCGCATGCCGGGCGCGGTTCCTGCGACTTTTGGCGGCTTGTGTGGTTAAGGCCTGCTGTGTATCTTGATCAGCCTTTGGCCGTTTGGGCGGCCGGAATCCTATTTTTACGAGCCATACTTCTACGAGATTTGCCCCCACGCGGTGAATCCGAGCGTCATCTCTATATAAAAAATTGAGGAGCACATCGATGCGCGTCATTCTGCTGGGAGCTCCCGGGGCCGGTAAAGGTACTCAGGCAAAGTTCATCACTGAAAAATTCGGCATTCCACAAATCTCCACCGGCGACATGCTGCGCGCGGCCGTCAAGGCTGGCACCGAGCTGGGCCTGATCGCAAAAAGCGTGATGGACAGCGGTGGCCTGGTTTCCGATGACCTGATCATCAACCTGGTCAAGGAACGCATCACCCAGGACGACTGCAAGAACGGTTTCCTGTTCGACGGCTTCCCACGCACCATTCCCCAGGCTGAAGCCCTGGTGAAGGCCGGCGTTGAGCTGGATGCTGTGGTCGAGATCGCCGTTGAAGACGAAGAAATCGTCCAGCGCATTGCCGGTCGTCGCGTTCACGAGGGCTCGGGCCGCGTGTACCACGTCGTCTACAACCCGCCGAAGGTTGAAGGCAAGGACGATGTCACCGGTGAAGACCTGGTGCAGCGTAAAGACGACACTGAAGAAACCGTGCGTCATCGCCTGTCGGTCTACCACTCGCAGACCAAGCCATTGGTAGATTTCTACCAGAAGCTGTCCGCTGCCCAGGGCAAGCCGAAGTACAGCCACATCCCTGGCGTTGGCTCGGTAGAAGCCATCACTGCCAAGGTGCTGCAAGCACTGAGCTGATCCTACGATCGGCTCGCTCAACAACGGCCCGCTTGCGGGCCGTTGTTGTTTATACTGGCGCACTTTTTTCGATTTGGACACCCACACCGATGAGCACCCTGCTGGCCCTGGACACCGCGACTGAAGCTTGCTCCGTTGCCTTGCTGCACGATGGCATCGTTACGAGCCACTACGAGGTGATCCCGCGCCTGCACGCGCAGAAGCTGTTGCCGATGATCAAGCAACTGCTGGAAGAGGCGGGCACCACCCTGGCTGCTGTCGATGCCATCGCTTTTGGCCGTGGTCCGGGGGCGTTTACCGGTGTGCGGATCGCCATTGGCGTAGTCCAGGGCCTGGCATTTGCCCTGGAGCGCCCGGTATTACCGGTCTCCAACCTTGCGGTGCTGGCCCAACGCGCATTGCGTGAGCATGGCGCTTCGCAAGTCGCAGCTGCCATTGATGCGCGGATGGATGAGGTCTATTGGGGGTGCTACCGCGAAACCGCTGGCGAGATGCGTCTGGTGGGCGTGGAAGCTGTGCAGTCACCGGAATCGTCCGTATTGCCGGACGATGCTAGCGGCGACTGGTTTGGTGCTGGCACTGGCTGGGGCTACGGCGAGCGTATCGGCGTTCAACGGGTTGGCCAGGACGCCGCCATGTTGCCTCACGCGGAAGATCTGCTGACCCTGGCGCGCTTCGCGTTTGAGCGTGGCGAGGCGATTCCTGCGGATCAGGCTGCGCCGGTTTATCTACGCGATAAAGTGGCTCAAACCAAAGCCGAACGCGGGATTATTTGACGCCAAAAATGATGGCAATGTGAGGCAAAAGTCGCCAATCGTCAGAATTTGCCACGGGTTTTAAACCTTTTTCAAATTATGTGTTCTAGTTATCACCAGAGCATTTGCGCGCTACGGATTGCGCCACTAAAATGCCATCACCGATACCGAGTTCGCATCGATGCGTATAGACGGCTTTTCCTCACAGTCCTACCCAATCAAACGTAAGCCACGTAAGGCGAACGTCACGGTAGACGAGTCCGTCGAAGACTCACCGGACTTCATCGAAGTCCAGCCCGATGCGCAGTCCAACGCTCAAGCACGAATCAGCGGTCTTCCCGCCCGTCAACAAGACATGGTTTTCCCGCGCTCGATGAGCAAAAGCGTTGCCACTGCCCTGGCCAGCTACCTGACCACCGCCGGCTTTGTCGAATGGGATATGGAAGTGTTGGGCCTCGACATCCACATCTGATGCGCCTGCCTTACTACCTCGGTTGCCCGTCCTGGAGCGAAAACGCCTGGCGCGAGTACCTGTATCCCGCCGATGCACGCTCCAGCGACTACCTTGCCCTCTATTCCCAAGTCTTTAATGCGGTTGAAGGCAATACCACGTTCTACGCCCGCCCTTCGGCCGCCACCGTGCAGCGCTGGGCCGACATCATGCCCGACGATTTTCGTTTCACAGCCAAGTTTCCAGGTGATATCAGCCATGGCGGCGACTTGCGTGAGCAATTGCCAGCGGCAGAAAGCTTTGTCAGTTTGATGAGCCCGCTCGGTGAGCGGGTTTCGCCGTTGTGGCTGCAACTGTCGGCGAGTTTCTCGCCGCAGCGCCTGGCGGAACTGGCCGGTTTTATTGATGGCCTGGAGCGCCCGCTGGCAGTGGAAGTGCGCCACCCGGAGTTCTTCGCCAAGGGCGATGCCGAGCGCATGCTCAACCGTCTGCTGCGCGACCGTGGCGTCGAACGTATCTGCCTCGACCCGCGCGCATTGTTCAGTTGCACGTCCACATCGGCAGCGGTGCTGCATGCCCAATCAAAAAAGCCCAAGGTGCCCACACGCCCGGCCGCGCTGACCCAGTTTCCCCAAGTGCGATTTATCGGCCATCCCGAGCTTGAGGCTAACGACCCGTTCCTGATCCCATGGGTGGAGAAAATTGCCGGCTGGATCGAAGAGGGCCGCACGCCCTATGTGTTCCTGCACACCTCGGATAACCGGCTCGCCGCGCAGCTGGCACTGCGCTTCCACGCCCAGCTGATGGCGCGTCTGCCTGGCTTGCCCGCGTTGCCGACATTGGATCGGCAACCCGAAGTCGAACAACTGGGGTTACTCTAAGGCTCCTTTTTTCGCCAGGATTCAGTCATGGATGCCCAAACCCGACGCGCCGAAACCTTCAAGGCCTTGCATGAGCGCGACCGCGCCTTCGTGATGCCCAATCCTTGGGACGCAGGCTCCGCAGTAATGCTCGCCAGCCTCGGCTTTGAAGCTCTCGCCACGACCAGTGCGGGTTACGCGTTCAGCCTGGGGCGCCCGGATGCGGAAGGGGCGTTGTCCCTGGAAGACACCTTGCTCAATGCCGCCATGATCGCCAAGGCCACCGCACTGCCGGTGGCAGCCGACCTGGAAAACGGCTTCAGTGATACCCCCGAAGGCTGTGCCCAAACCATCCTGCGCGCTGCTGCCAGCGGCATTGTCGGCGGCTCCATCGAAGATGCCACAGGTATCAGCGCCGACCCGATCTACCCCTTTGACCTCTCAGTGGAACGTGTGGAAGCCGCCGTCGCCGCCGCTCGCAGTCTGCCATTCCCCTTCACCCTGACGGCCCGTGCGGAAAACCTCCTGCATGGTCGCCTGGATTTACCTGACACCATTCGCCGTCTGCAGGCCTACGCCGAAGCGGGTGCCGACGTGCTGTATGCGCCGGCCTTGCGCAGCGCCGATGAGGTGTTGGCGGTGGTCAAGGCCGTGGCGCCAAAGCCTGTGAATGTATTGATGTCCGGTGGGCTGAAACTCAGCGTGGCGCAATTGAGCGCGATGGGAGTGAAGCGCATCAGCGTGGGATCGGCCATGGCGCTGGCTGCTTATGGTGAGTTCTACCGGGCGGCCCAGGAAGTCTATGAACTGGGCACGTTCAGCTTTACTGAACGCTCGATGCCCTTCAGCACGGCCAATCAGTTCTTCAAGGGCTAAGCGGTGCGTTTTTTCAAAATATTGGGCGTGTTGCTGCTGCTCGGCGGTGCTGTTGCCGTGGGCGTATGGCGAGGCTGGGTGCCGCTGCCCGCTGAGTGGAACCCGTGGGCGCCGCTCGACGTGCGTGCCAGTCCGAACCTGTTGACCCGCTACAAACTGGGCCGCCTGCAGGAGGATCCGGCGTTGTGCGACGAGGTGCTGAAAACGTCCGGTCTGCGTGTCAGTCATCAGGCGGACACGCCCGCAGACGCCGCCTGCCCTTTGCGCAATACCTTGCGCGTGCAGGGCGCAGAAGTGGCATTAAGCAGCAGCTTTCTCGCCAGTTGCCCGTTGGCGGTGGCGTTCGCACTGTTTGAGCGCCACAGCCTGCAACCGGCGGCGCAGGCGGTGTTTGGCCAGGCGGTCACGCGGGTCGATCACCTGGGCAGCTTTGCCTGCCGCAATATCTATGGTCGGGCCGAGGGGCGGCTCAGCCAGCATGCTTCGGCCAATGCTCTGGATATCGCCGGGTTTCGGCTGGCGGATGGGCGCAGTATCAGCGTGCTCAAGGATTGGCCGGGGGAGGGCGCCAGCGCACGGTTTTTACGTCAGGTGCGCGATGGTGCCTGTGATGATTTCAACGTGGTGTTGAGCCCGGATTACAACGCCGCGCACCGCAACCATTTCCATCTGGACATGGGGCGTTGGTGGGTGTGTCGCTAAGGCTCAGGCCGCCAGGCGCAGGTTGTTGGCGATCAGTGGGCGTGCCCAGTGGTAGTCGAAGTCCAAGGCCTTTTGTTGGGCCACCAGCTCTTCGATCGGGTACGGCGTGGCGGGCGGCGGCAGCAAGTCCAGTTCGAACTCCGCGATCGGCAGGTGCAGAGAGCGAGGTTGCGGCGCCGGGCTAGGCTCGGGCAGCGGTTGGCCTGCGGTGAGGACGATGGGGCGTACCCAAGCGCTTTCGAAGTTCTGTTGGCGCTGCTGGGCGACGATTTCTTCGTCCGGGAACGGAGTCGCAGCCGGTGGCAGCAACTCGGTTTCGAATTCGGCGATCGGCAGGAAAAGTGGCTCAGGCGGAGCGATTTCAGTGTCTTTCACGTCGCACTCACGCTGCGTGAGGATCTGCGACAGCAGGTCGGCGCCTTCGTGGGGTTCTACCGCAGGGTCCACCGGCGCCGGCGCCTGGGCGGCCAGCGCGCCCGGCGTATCGCCGAGCTGCTCGGCCAGCGCTCGGGCGAAGAAGTCTTGCCACACATGACTCACCCCGGCCAGCGCTTGAGTATTGCGCAGGCCGTAGTGGTTATGGGTCGGCAGTACACCGATGGTTAGGGGGAGAATGTCTGACATTTTTCTCGGTCGACGCTCAGCTCTGGCAAAATACCTGACTGTTATTTTTATCGGCCGCTGTTTGCCGATCCTTAATATTTTTGAGCGTAGTGATTCATGAGCGAACAACCAGCGGCCAGCCGCATCCAGGTCGAGGCTTTGGGCGAAGGTTTTAAGGACCGCGCCGAGCAGTGGGCATCTCTGCTTGGCTTGCCTTTACAGCTCGCGGACGCGGACTTTTCCCTGCAAGTTGGCGAGCATGGCCTACAGCTGCAACAGCTAGGTCCTGACGCGCCGGGCCCGGTGCGGGTGGACTTTGTTGAGGGAGGTGCAGCTCATCGTCGACTCTATGGTGGCGGCAGCGGGCAGATGATCGCTAAAGCCGTAGGCATCGCCCAAGGCGTGCGCCCTCGGGTGCTGGACGCCACGGCAGGCCTGGGCAAGGACGCGTTTGTGCTGGCCAGCCTGGGCTGTGAGATGAGCCTGATCGAGCGCCAGCCGTTGATCGGCGCTTTGCTCGAAGACGGCCTGGCGCGTGGCGCAGATGACTTTGAAGTCGCGCCAATCGTGGCGCGCATGAAGCTGCTCAAGGGCAACTCCATCGACGTGATGCTGAACTGGGAAGGCGAGCCGCCCCAGGTGATCTACCTCGACCCAATGTTCCCTCACCGTGAGAAAACCGCCTTGGTGAAGAAGGAAATGCGCCTGTTTCGGCCGCTGGTGGGTGATGATCCGGATGCGCCAGCCTTGTTGGCCGCCGCCCTGGCCCTGGCCAGCCATCGCGTGGTGGTCAAGCGCCCCCGCAAGGCGCCGTGCATCGAGGGACCAAAGCCGAGCCATGCGCTGGACGGCAAGTCCAGCCGGTATGACATCTATCCCAAAAAAGCGCTCAAAGCCTGATGTTCAAGGCCTGTACGCCCGCATAAACAACCCTACTACCTCCTGCACATGGGCTTCGGCGGCGTGTTCACTCAGATGCCCGCCGCAGCCATACAGCAGGCAGAAATTTGCCGTGCCCTTGAGCAGGCAGAAGAAGTGCTCGGCCGCCGTGAAAGGTTTGTCGATGCTCAGGGCACCGCTCTGGTCGATCTTGCTGAGCAGGCGCTCCATGCCCTGGAGCATGCGCATGGGCCCGGCTTCGAAAAAGATCTGTGAGAGTTTCACGTCCTGATTGCCGGTGGTCATCATCAAACGATGCAGGTTCACCGACTCCTCGCTGTTGATCAGCCGATGAAAACCGCGCGCGATATTCAGCAACACCGTCTCGACTGGCATGCCCTCAGGCAGCTCGAAGTACATCACCGGTAGCTGCTCTTCGCACGTCGCCACCACGGCGGCGGTGAACAAGGTCTCTTTGTCGGTGAAGTGGCTGTAGACGGTCAGTTTCGACACGCCTGCCTCAAGGGCTACGGCATCCATGCTGGTGCTGGCATAACCATTCCCCAAAAACAGAGTTTTCGCTGCCTGAAGAATTGCCTGGCGTTTTGCCATGTCCTTGGGACGCCCGGGGCTATTGGTGTTAACGCGATTGTCGGACATTTTCACCTTTAATACTGGACTGGTGAGTTTGGTATTAATAACATACTGGCCAGTATAATTATTCCTAGCTTCATTTGCGAAAGGTCCTTCAGCATGCGCAGCACTTTCCTGCCCTTTGCGTTGCCTGTCAGCCTGGTCTTAATGTTGGCCGCCTGCGGCCATGAAGAATCGGCCCAGATCACCGTCCGCCCTGCCATGGTGGTGCAACCGCAACCGTCGGCACAGTCGATGGACAGCTACCCCGGAGAAGTGCGGGCTCGCTATGAGCCGGACCTGGCCTTTCGCATCGGTGGCAAAGTCAGCAAACGCCTGGTTGAAGAGGGTGAACGCGTCAAGGCCAACCAACCGTTGGCGGAACTCGACCCCCAGGACGTGCGCCTGCAACTGGAGGCTACCCGCGCCCAAGTCGCCGCTGCCCAAGCTAACCTGAGCCTGGTCCGCGCCGAACGCGATCGCTATAAGACCCTGATGGACCGTCAGATGGTCAGTCGTTCTCAGTACGACAATTCCGAAAACCTCTACCGATCCGGCGAAGCGCGCCTCAAGCAGATCAAGGCCGAATTCGACGTGGCCAGCAACCAAGCCGGTTACGCCGTGCTCCGTGCCCCGCAGGATGGAGTCGTCGCCAAGCGCGCCGTGGAGGTCGGCCAAGTGGTGTCGGCTGGCCAAACCGTGTTCACCCTGGCCACCGATGGCGAGCGCGAAGTGCTCATTAGCCTGCCCGAACAAGGCTTTGGTCGCTTCAAGATCGGTCAGCCGGTAGCCGTGGAGTTGTGGAGCCAGCCGGACCAGCGTTTTACCGGACGCATCCGTGAACTGTCTCCCGCAGCCGATCCAAAATCGCGCACCTTTGCCGCCCGAGTGGCGTTTACCGGCGGTAAAGTCCCGGCGGAATTGGGCCAAAGCGCTCGCGTATTCATACAGACCGAGGGTGTCGTTCCGCTGTCGGTGCCGCTGTCTGCCCTCAGCGCGGAGAATGGCGCGTCTTACGTCTGGCGTGTGGAAACGGACAATACCCTCAAGCGCGTACCGGTGCGCATTGGCGCCTTCGGCGAAAAAACCGTTCCGGTGCTGGAAGGCTTGAAGCCCACCGATTGGGTGGTCGCCGCGGGCGTGCATGTGCTCCACGAGGGCCAGCAAGTGCGCCCGGTGGATCGCTCCAACCGTGTCGTGAATCTGGCGGCCAAGGAGTAGTCCCCGATGGGTTTCAATCTTTCCGAATGGGCGTTGCGTAATCGCCAGATCGTACTGTTCCTGATGATCCTGCTGGCCGTGGTTGGCACCTTGTCCTACACCAAGCTGGGACAAAGTGAAGACCCGCCATTCACCTTCAAAGCCATGGTGATCAAGACCAACTGGCCCGGTGCTACGGCCCAGGAAGTCTCGCGTCAAGTCACCGAGCGCATCGAGAAGAAACTGATGGAAACCGGCGAGTACGAGCGCATTGTCTCGTTCTCGCGCCCTGGCGAGTCCACGGTTACCTTCATTGCCCGCGACTCCATGCACTCGGCGCAGATTCCTGAGCTGTGGTACCAGGTGCGCAAGAAGATCAGCGACATCCGTCAGACCTTGCCGCCGGATATCCAGGGTCCGTTTTTCAATGATGAATTCGGCACCACCTTCGGCAATATCTATGCGCTGACCGGCAACGGTTTCGACTATGCCGTGCTCAAGGATTACGCCGACCGCATCCAGATTCAGCTGCAACGGGTAGCGGATGTGGGCAAGGTGGAATTACTCGGCCTACAGGATGAGAAAATCTGGATCGAGCTGTCCAACCTCAAGCTCGCCACCCTCGGCCTGCCATTGGCAGCGGTTCAGCAGGCGTTGCAGGAACAGAACGCGGTGTCCACGGCCGGCTTCTTTGAAACCCCGAGCGAGCGCGTGCAACTGCGTGTGTCGGGCAACTTCAAGACAGTGGAGGAGATCCGCGACTTTCCGATTCGAGTGGGCGACCGGACCTTTCGTATCGGCGATGTAGCTGACATTCACCGTGGCTTCAACGATCCGCCGGCACCGCGCATGCGTTACATGGGCGCCGATGCAATCGGCCTGGCCGTGGCCATGCGCGACGGCGGCGATATCCTGATATTGGGCAAGGCGCTAGAAGGCGAATTCGCACGTTTGCAGAAGAACCTTCCGGCAGGCATGGAGTTGCGCAAGGTGTCGGACCAACCGGCAGCGGTGAAAACCAGTGTCGGGGAATTTGTGCAGGTGTTGGCTGAGGCATTGGCGATCGTATTGCTGGTGAGCTTCTTCTCTCTCGGCCTACGCACCGGCATGGTGGTGGCCCTGGCGATTCCGTTGGTGCTGGCGATGACCTTCGCCACCATGTATTACCTCGGCATTGGCCTGCACAAGATTTCCCTCGGCGCACTGGTACTCGCCCTCGGTTTGCTGGTGGATGACGCGATCATCGCCGTGGAAATGATGGCAATCAAAATGGAGCAGGGCTACGACCGGCTCAAGGCCGCCAGTTTCGCCTGGACCAGCACCGCCTTCCCGATGCTCACCGGCACGCTGATTACGGCGGCAGGTTTCCTGCCGATTGCCACTGCGCAATCGAGCACCGGCGAATACACCCGTTCGATTTTCCAGGTGGTGACCATCGCGTTGCTGGCCTCGTGGGTCGCCGCGGTGGTGTTCGTGCCATACCTGGGGGAAAAGCTCCTGCCGGACCTGGCGAAAATTCACGCAGCCAAACATGGCGCTGAGGGCCCGGATCCCTACGGAACGCCGTTCTACCAGCGCGTAAGGCGTTTGGTGGAGTGGTGTGTCACTCGACGTAAAACCGTGATCGTACTGACACTGCTGCTGTTTATCGGCTCAGTGGCGCTATTTCGCTTTGTGCCACAGCAGTTCTTTCCGGCCTCGGGGCGCCAGGAACTGATGGTCGACCTGAAACTGGCCGAAGGCGCGTCCCTGAGCAACACTGCCGATCAGGTCAAGCGCCTGGAAGCCTTGCTCAAGGACCATGCCGGCATCGAGAACTACGTGGCTTACGTCGGCACCGGTTCGCCGCGTTTCTACTTGCCGTTGGATCAGCAACTGCCCGCCGCGAGCTTTGCGCAATTTGTGGTGCTGGCCAAAACCATCGAAGAGCGCGAAAGCCTGCGCACCTGGCTGATCGCAACCCTCAACGAACAATTTCCCGACCTGCGTTCGCGCGTCACCCGCCTGGAAAACGGCCCACCCGTGGGTTATCCGGTGCAGTTTCGCGTGACCGGCGAACACATCGAGGAAGTTCGCGCCCTTGCACGGAAAGTTGCCGCCAAGGTTCGCGAAAATACCCACGTGGTCAACGTTCACTTGGACTGGGAAGAGCCGAGCAAAATTGTCTACCTGAACATCGACCAGGACCGCGCCCGCGCCCTTGGTGTGAGCACTGCCAACCTGTCGAAATTCCTGCAGAGTTCACTCACCGGCTCAAGCGTCAGCCAATACCGGGAGGACAACGAATTGATCGAGATCCTCCTGCGCGGCACGGTCCACGAACGCACCGAACTGTCGCTGCTGCCTAGCCTGGCGGTGCCGACCGACAACGGCAAAAGCGTGGCCCTGTCGCAGATCGCCACCCTCGAATACGGATTCGAGGAAGGCATCATCTGGCACCGTAATCGCCTGCCGACGGTCACCGTGCGCGCCGACATCTATGGCAAGGAACAACCGGCGACGCTGGTGCAGCAGATCCTGCCGACCCTCGAAGGCGTGCGGGCCGAACTGCCGGATGGCTACCTGCTGGACGTCGGCGGTACCGTCGAGGACTCCGCCCGCGGGCAGAACTCGGTGAAGGCCGGCGTGCCGCTGTTTATTGTGGTGGTGCTGACCTTGCTGATGCTGCAACTGCGCAGCTTCTCACGCACGGCAATGGTGTTTCTCACGGCGCCGCTGGGTTTGATCGGCGTCACGCTGTTCCTGCTGGTGTTTCGTCAGCCCTTTGGCTTCGTAGCCATGTTAGGGACCATCGCCTTGTCGGGCATGATCATGCGCAACTCGGTGATCTTGGTGGACCAGATCGAGCAAGACATCAAGGCTGGCCTGGCGCCGTGGCAGGCGATTATCGAAGCCACCGTCCGACGCTTCCGCCCGATTGTGCTGACGGCACTCGCGGCGGTATTGGCGATGATCCCGCTGTCTCGCAGTGTGTTCTTCGGACCGATGGCGGTGGCGATCATGGGCGGGCTGATTGTGGCGACGGCGTTGACGCTATTGTTCCTGCCGGCACTGTATGCTGCGTGGTTCAAAGTGAGGAAGGACGTCGCGTAACCATGTTGGCCACTGTTTCAGCCCTGATATTGCTACTGCTTGCCCCTGGCCCTACCAACACCCTGCTGTTTCGCGCAGGTGTGTTGTTCGGGTTTCGGGCATCCTGCAAGCTCGTGCTAATCGAGTGCCTGGCGTATTTGCTGCAAGTGTCGGCATGGGGTGTGGCGCTTCTCTATCTCGCGGCGTTTTCACCGTGGGCGTTGAAGGCGACGCAACTGGCGGCGGCGTGCTACCTGCTGTATGTGTCGTGCAAATTGTGGCAGCGCAAGAACAGCGAGATCAGCCCTGGCAAAGATCGCTTCACCGGGTTGTACTTCTTTTTGTTGACGGTCATGAATCCCAAGGGCTTGCTGATCGTTTCCTTTATCGCTCCGTCCAATACGTTCACCGCCGCGCAAGGTTATGCCGAGTTCATGGGGTTATTGGCGTTGGTGGTTGTGCCGGTAGGGGCCGCTTGGGTGTTGTTGGGGAGTCGCTTCGAAGGGATGCAGAAGAGTTGGCTCACGCCCTTGAAGATCAATCGAATCACGTCGATTGCCATTGGCTGCTTCGCAACCTTGATGATGGGCCGACTGGCCGATTCAGTTTTTCACTAGAATCGCTCCCCGTTGCAGGGAGCGATCCTTGCGCTGCTTATAGTGCTCCAAACACCTTCTTCGCCAAACTCGTCGCTGCAGCGGCCGGGTTCTTGCGAATCGTCTCTTCCTGCTGCGCAATCATCTTGAACAAACCATCCAGCGCCTGTTCGGTCACGTAGTTTTCGACGTTGGCGCTCTTGGCATCCACCGCACCAAAGGCTGCCGCTTTGCCCGCCAGGGCGTTGTACTGCTGGGCCACGCCGACCTTATCCGTAGCGGCCTTGACGATCGGCAGGAACTTGGCGCGGATTGCATCGCGCGAGCTTTTGTTCAGGTATTGGGTGGCCGAATCCTGGCCGCCGCTGAGAATGCCTTTAGCGTCGGTCACGCTCATGTTTTTCACGGCGTTGACCAGGATCGGCTGGGCCTGGGTCACAGCGGTTTCAGCCGCTTTGTTCATGCTGGTTTCCAGTTGCGTAACCTGGTCGCCCATGCCGAACATTTTCAACTTCTCGGCGACTTTGCCCAGTTTGCCCGGCAGGCCGATCTTCACTTCAGGGTTGTCGCTGAAACCGCCGGGTTTGCCCAGTTGTTTCACTGCGATCTGTGCGCCTTGGGTCAGGGCATCCTTAAGGCCGCCGCTGGCGTCGCCTTGGGACAGGCTACTCAGGTCCAGGGCCATGGCGTTGGCGCCGAGCAGCAGGCCGGCACACAGAGCAGTGAGGCGAAGGGAGTTACGGAGCATTTGCGCTTCCTTATGATCTGGAAAATATCAGTGTGCGACCGCATCAACCCGCAGGCGCAGCGGCTGCGGATCCTGGCCGTTGAGCTGCACGGCGTGACGTTCGGTAGTGATAAACAGTAGCTTGCCATCCTGTTCGATGCGAGCACTCACCGAATAACTGTGGCCCGGTTTAATCTGTGCCGGGTCGTAATTCAGGTGAAACGGCAGCGGTACCTGGCCTTTGATCGGGCCTTTCTGTTCCGCAAGGATCACGGCCGGGGCGTCCATAAGGGACACGTCCTGCAGGCTGACACTCAAGGTTGCTGTTGGCGGCAGGGCGATGCGTTGCAGGTAAAACACTTCGCCATCGAGGCTGGCCTTGGGGGCAGGGGTCATGGATTGGCAAGCTCCCAGCAGGGCGGTCAGGCTCAGGAGGATGATCTTTTTCATGGTGCGGCTCCTTGTCAGCGACGCCAGCTTCCCGCTGGCGCCTTATTCAATCTAGCGGGTTTCTTCAGGCTCATCCGGTTGTTCGGCTGCGCCATCAACACGATGCAGGGCCACCTGGCGAATCGACAGGCGAATCTCAGCCGGCAACACCCGTTTGGCCGCGCCTTCTGCCAGTTCGCCGAGCAGATCGTGATAACTCAGTTTGCCGGCCTCATCGCGACGCAGCACATCTTGTTCCAGCAGTGTCTGGATGAAGTGTCGGAAAAGGCTCTTGTCGAAGAACTCCGGGGCATTGAGGCCGTGCAGGATCGACAGGCGCTGGGCCATGATCGTGCACAGGTCCTCCAGCTCTTCGGCGCTGATGGTGTTCTGGCCGCTGTTGAGCAGCAGCGAGATTGCCATGTAGAAGCGTTGCAGGGTCTGGGCGATGCTCTTGGACAGCAGCGTCAGCAGTACGAATTGCCGCGAGCTTGGCGCCGGGCGCAAGTACACGTTGTTTTCGAAGCGCAGCAGACCTTGTTCGACAAAGGCTTCCAGCCACTGGTCGACGACAGTGTCCAACTCCTCCAGCGACCAGCGGATAAACAGCTCCGATTGCAGGTATGGGTACAGCGCGTGGGTGTAGCGCAGAATTTGTTCGCGGCTCATCCGCGAACTGCTCTGGAAAAAACTCGCCAGCAGCGCCGGCAGGGCAAAGATGTGCAGCACGTTGTTGCGGTAGTAGGTCATCAGGACGGCGTGCTGCTCGTCCAGGTAGACAATCTTGCCGAGGGCGTCGCTCTGTTCTGACAGCAGGTCCATGTCCTTGACGTGCTTGATCAGCGCCAGGCCATCCCCCTCGGGCAGAGTGGTGTGGGGTGAGTAAGGCACGCGGCGCAGCAGCGCGAGGTACAGGTCCAATTGGCGGGCCATGGCCTGTTCGTCCAACGCCAGGCGTGTGGTGGACAGCAGCGCCAGGGCCACTAGGTTCACCGGGTTCACCGCCGCCGCTTCGTTCAAGTGGCGGGCCACCCGCTCGCTGAGGCGGTTGGTGGTTTCGTTGAGCCACGCCGGCTTGTAGTTCGGGGACAGTTCCTGTGTGCGCCAGTCGGGTTGTTCGCTGTCGAGGAATTCCGCCAGCTTGATCGGCTCGCCGAAGTTGACCGCGACCTGGCCAAAGCGCTGCTTGAGCGCGCCGACCACTTTGAAAATGTCGAAAATCGACTCCTTCTTCTTGCTCGCGCCGCGTAGTTCTCCGAGGTAGGTCCGGCCTTCCAGCACGCGTTCATAGCCGATATACACCGGCACAAACACAATTGGCATACGCGAGGAGCGCAGGAAACTTCGCAGCGTGATCGCCAGCATCCCGGTCTTCGGTTGCAGCATGCGCCCGGTACGCGAGCGTCCGCCTTCGACGAAGTACTCAACCGGGAAACCCTTGGTGAACAGGGTGTGCAGGTATTCGTTGAACACCGAGGTGTACAGCGGGTTGCCCTTGAAGGTGCGGCGCATGAAAAACGCCCCGCCACGGCGCAGCAAACTGCCGATCACCGGCATGTTCAGGTTGATGCCCGCGGCGATATGCGGCGGGGTCAGGCCATTCTTGAACAGCAGGTAGGACAGCAGCAGGTAGTCGATATGGCTGCGGTGGCAAGGCACGTAAATCACCTCGTAGCCTTGGGCAACCTTTTGCACGCCCTCGATGTTATTGACCTTGATGCCGTCGTAGATTTTGTTCCAGAACCAACTCAGCACCACTTCGAGGAAGCGGATCGCGGTGTAGGTGTAGTCCGAGGCGATTTCGTTGCCATAGCGCAGGGCCTGGGCCTTGGCTTTTTCGGGGCTGATTTTTTCCCGTTCGGCTTCATCCAGGATCGCCTGACGCACCAGCGGCATATTCACCAGGCCTTTGACCAGGTTGCGGCGGTGAGACAGGTCGGGGCCGATTACGGCTGTCTTCAGGTTACGAAAGTGCACACGCAGGATGCGCTGGGCCATGCGCACAGTGCGTTCGTGCCCTTTATTGTGCTCGATCAATTCACGCAGGTTGATGGGCGCGGAGAATTGCACACGGGTCTTGCGACCAAGAATCAGGATGCTCAACAGACGGCGTAGACGGCCGGTGACGGCCCAACTGTCGGCAAACAGCAGTTTCCACGGGCTGGACTCGCTCGCCGGGGTTTGGCCCCAGAACACACTGACCGGAATGATTTGTGCATTCTCTTCGGCGTGTTCGCTCAGGGTGTTGACCAGGCGAGTCAGGGTGGGCGGCGCGCCGCGCTTGTCCTGACGGCCGAGCCAGTCCGGTTCAGGCGTGAGGTAGAAGAACGCCGCCGGCTCCATCAACGGGCCAACCGATACTGGCAGCACCGGGCGCGGCAGGCCGGCCTTGGTGCACTCGGCATCGACCACCGCCAATTCGGTGAGGGAGGGCGATTGCAGGACGTAGAACACCGGCCGGCTGCGGTCCAGGTTGAGGGTAAGGGACGACTGGTTGATCGTTTCCGAGCGAACCCAGAGGTACAACAGTCGGCGCAAGGTGCCAAACACCAGACGGCGGAACGGGGAGCGGGTCATAGGCGAGCTGCTTCAAGTGGAAAAAACCGAGCAGGCGCTCGGGCGGGTAGTGTGCCGTATTCGCCGAAAATCGGCAAAAAAGCAGCGATGTAAACTTGAGTTGATCGTTTTTGAGCCTGTCTTATACTCGGCAGTTCAACGCGACTGACTCAACAATAAAAAAACGTACGTGGGAGTAAGACAGATGGCAACGCGCGAAACCGGTAATGTGAAGTGGTTCAACGATGCAAAGGGCTATGGCTTTATTCAGCGTGAAGATGGCAAGGATGTGTTCGTGCACTACCGCGCTATTCGCGGTGATGGCCACCGTTCCCTGGCCGAGGGCCAGCAGGTGGAATACGCCGTGGTGACCGGCGAGAAGGGCTTGCAGGCGGAGGATGTGGTCGGTTTGTAATACGGGTTTTTGTTACACACCGCAGAACCCATGTGGGAGGGGGCTTGCCCCCGATTGCAGAGTGTCAGTCACTGAACACATTGGCTGATACACCGCTATCGGGGGCAAGCCCCCTCCCACATGTTGATTGTGGTTTACCGCTCAGGCTCAGGCAGTTTTCCAGGTGATCTGCTCTTCACCGTCTGCGCTGATGCGAATCCAGGTGTCGGCACTTTCCTCACCTTCTTCCTCGACCCACGTCCCCGGCGCGCAGCGCACTTCAACGTTCAGTGCAGCAAACGCGGCGCGGGCGCAGGCGATGTCGTCGTCCCACGGGGTTTGGTCACTTTCCAGGTACAGGCTGTTCCATTTGCCTACAGCCTTGGGCAGCCAGGTGACCGGCACGTCACCGGCCTTGCACTTGTAGGTCTGGCCACGCTGGACCCAGTCGGTGCACGGGCCCAGGGCGGCGCCCAGCCAGGCGGCGATGGCCTTGTAGTCGACGTCGGCGTCCTTCAGGTAAATCTCGATATCGGGTTGGCGCATGGATATTCCTCGTTGCGGGATTCGAAAATCCATTCGCGGATACTTAAAGTCGGTTATTGAAGCACGAAATAGTCGTAACGCATCGACACGGTGACCAGCAACGGCTCGGCAGCCTCGATCACTTCGGCACGGCGCTCGGCGCTGGCGCGCCAGCCGTGGGGTGTCATGGCCAGCAGGTTGGCGCGGTCTTTGGGGGCGGCCAGGCTCAGGGTGAACTCCAGGGTTTCACTGTGCGCCAGGCTCATGCCGTCTGGCACCAGAGCCAGGTGTTTGTCGTCGGTGTACTCGCGCACTTCATCGTACAGACGCTCGCGCAGCTCCATCAGGTGGCCACTCGTAGGACCGACTTTCATCAGGCCGCCGCCGGGGCTGAGCAGGCGTTTGGCTTCCTGCCAGTCCAACGGGCTGAACACGCTGGCGAGGAACTGGCAGCTGGCATCGGCCAACGGCACGCGTGCCATGCTGGCGATCAACCAGGTCAGCTTCGGGTTGCGCTTGCACGCACGCTTGACCGCTTCCTTGGAAATATCCAGCGCATAGCCGTCGGCGTGGGGCAAGGCATCGGCGATCTGCGCGGTGTAGTAACCCTCACCACAGCCAATGTCGACCCAGCGCTGCGGTGCGCGTTCAGCCGCCAGTTCGGCGAGGCGCTTGGCCACCGGGGCGTAATGCCCGGCGTTGAGGAAGTCACGGCGTGCTTCGACCATGGCCAGGTTGTCGCCCGGATCGCGGCTGTTCTTGTGCTGCACCGGCAACAGGTTCAGGTAACCCTGGCGAGCCCGGTCGAACCGGTGCCCCACCGGGCAGGCTACGCCGTTTTCGACCGCGTTTAGCGGGGCACTGCAAATGGGACAAGCGAGCATCAGGCGAGCAACTTGATCAGGGTCTGGTAATAGATTTCGGTCAGTACATCGAGGTCGCTGGCGAGGATGCGCTCGTTTACCTGATGGATCGTCGCGTTGACCGGGCCCAGCTCGACCACTTGGGTGCCGAGGGTGGCGATGAAGCGGCCATCCGACGTACCGCCGCTGGTGGACGCCTGGGTCTCGCGACCGGTGATCGCCTTGATGCTGGCAGACACGGCGTCGAGCAAAGCGCCCGGTTCGGTGAGGAACGGCAGGCCCGACAGCGCCCATTCCACATGCCAGTCCAGGCCATGTTTGTCGAGGATGGCTGCAACGCGTTGCTGCAGGCCTTCGACGGTGGATTCGGTGGAGAAACGGAAGTTGAACACCGCCGTCAGGTCACCGGGGATCACGTTGGTGGCGCCAGTGCCGGAATTGAGGTTGGAGATCTGGAAGCTGGTCGGCGGGAAAAAGGTGTTGCCGTTGTCCCAATGCTCGGCGGCCAATTCCGCCAGGGCCGGTGCGGCCAGGTGGATCGGGTTCTTCGCCAGGTGCGGGTAGGCCACGTGGCCCTGTACGCCGCGTACGGTCAGCGTAGCGCCGAGGGAGCCGCGACGGCCGTTCTTGACCACATCACCTACCAGGGTGGTGCTCGACGGTTCGCCGACGATGCACCAGTCCAGGCGCTCTTTGCGCGCGGCCAGGCGCTCGATCACGGCTTTGGTGCCGTGGTGCGCCGGGCCTTCTTCATCGCTGGTAATCAGGAAGGCAACCGAGCCCTTATGGTCCGGGTAGTCGGCTACAAAACGTTCCGAAGCCACCAGCATCGCGGCGAGGCTGCCTTTCATGTCGGCTGCGCCACGCCCGCAGAGCATGCCGTTTTCGTCGATCAGCGCGTCAAACGGGTCGTTCTGCCAGGCCTGTACCGGGCCGGTCGGCACTACGTCAGTGTGACCGGCGAAGCACAGCACCGGACCTTCGTGCTTACCGTGGGTAGCCCAAAAGTTGTCCACGTCTTCGATGCGCATCGGCTCCAGCGCAAAACCAGCGTCGCCCAGGCGCTGCATCATCAGCTTCTGGCAATCGGCGTCGATCGGTGTGACCGAGGGGCGACGGATCAGGTCGATGGCAAGTTGAAGGGTCGGCGAAAGGTCGGCATGGGCCGTCATGGGAAAACTCCGGAAAGCATGTTTGGAAGAGCAGGGCGGGCGGACAAAACGGCCGTTATCTTATAGCAAAACGGCGACCAGAGGCCGCCGTTTAGTGCATTGCGCAAGTTTTTACGCGGCCGGCGCTGGCTCAGGTGCGGCTGCCGGTTTGGGCAGCGACGACAGGAACGCCATAATCAACGCCGCCACATACGGCAGCGATTGCACCAGCAGCATCACCACCCAGAAACGTATGTCATTGCTTGGCAGGCCTTGCACCAAGTAGATCCCCAGCGCAGCACCCCACAGCAGCAGCATGATGAACATTTCTTCGCGGGCTTCGGAAATCGCGACCCAGAAGCCGTGGTTATCCGCGTTTTTCGGCGTACGAAAGAACGGAATACTGGTGGTGAAGAAACCATACAGCACCGCCTTGGCGATGGTGTGGGACAGCGCCAGGCCAGCCAGCGCGGCGCAGAACGCATCCTTGAGGTTCACGCCCACGGCACGGCGGTACAGGAAGATGATCTTGCCCACCTTGAACACGAACAACGCCAACGGCGGGATCGCGAAAATCAGCAGCGGCGGATCGACCCGCGTCGGCACGATGATCATCGCCGCCGACCACAACAACGCGCCGACGGTGAAGAAGATGTTCATACCGTCCGCCACCCACGGCAACCAGCCCGCGAGGAAGTGGTAGCGCTGGCCACGGGTCAGCTCCGTGTCCTTGCCGCGCAGCAGGCTGGCGGTATGACGCTTGATGATCTGGATCGCGCCATAGGCCCAGCGGAAACGCTGTTTCTTGAAGTCGATAAAGGTATCGGGCATCAGGCCCTTGCCGTAGCTGTCGTGGTAATACGCCGCCGACAGGCCTTTCTCGAACACCCGCAAGCCCAGTTCAGCGTCTTCACAGATGCACCAGTCGGCCCAGCCGAGTTCTTCGAGCACCGAGCGACGGGTCATGGTCATGGTGCCGTGCTGGATGATCGCGTCGCGGTCGTTACGGGTAACCATGCCGATGTGGAAGAAGCCTTTGTATTCTGCGTAGCAGAGCTTCTTGAAGGTACTTTCGTTCTGGTCGCGGTAGTCCTGCGGCGACTGCACCACAGCGATTTTCGGGTCGGCGAAGTGCGGCACCATGTGCTTGAGCCAGTTCGGCGACACGCAATAGTCCGAGTCGATCACCGCGATCACTTCAGCATCCTTGGCGGTGTGCGGGATTAAGTAGTTCAGCGCGCCGCCCTTGAAACCGGCCAGGGGCGCGACGTGGAAGAACTTGAAGCGCGGGCCGAGGGTTTCGCAGTAGTCGCGCACCGGTTCCCAAACAGCCGGGTCTTTGGTGTTGTTGTCGATAATCAGGACTTCGTAGTCCGGGTAATCCAGCGCGGCCAGGGCGTCGAGGGTCTGTTTGACCATCTCCGGCGGCTCGTTGTAGCACGGCACGTGGATCGACACTTTCGGGCGGTAGTCCGAATCCCCTTCAACCGGCAGGAATTCACGGCGACGCTTGTGAGTCCAGACTGCTTCCGCCAGTTCGTGGGCCTCGGTCAGCAACACAATAAATACGCCGAGGGCGCCGAGTGCCAGGAGGATACCCACGGTGACACTGAACCAAGTGCTGTATTGCTGGCTGTAGTCGTAGCCGATCCACACCAGTACCGAGCCGCAAAGGAATGCGATAAAGGTCAGGAACGTCCGGCCACGCTGGCGCAGGGCCGAGCCGTCGATCATCAGCAGCGTCAGGGACAGCAGGGCAAGCACCACCGAGCCGATGGCCAGTACGCGCCATTGCGGGATGGCGACAATAGGACCTTCAAAGTTGAATTTTTGCTGGCGCGCGGCGTTGTAAACGCCCCAGTAGGCGCCGGCCGAGCCTTCATCGCTGACTTTCCACGGCTGGTCGAAGGCCTCAATCACAAAGTAGTTGTAGCCCTGGCGATTGAGCTTGTTTACCAGGGTGCGCAAGTACACCGCCTGGTCTGCCGGGGACGTTTCGTTGCCACCGCGCATGCGGCCGTTGCTCGGCCAGCCAACTTCCGATAGCAGCAGTGGCTTTTTCGGGAACAATTTCTTCAGGTCCCTGGCGCGATCGAGTACGTATTGGCCGGCCTTGTCCATCGGAATGTATTCCCAGAACGGCAAAATGTGCGCGGCGATCAGGTCGACGTGCTTGGCCAGTTGCGGGTTCTTTTCCCAGATGTGCCATTGCTCGGAGGTGGTCACCGGTACCTTCACCGCGGCGCGCACCCGGTCCAGCAGCACGATCAGTGCCTCGGGGGTGATTTCTTCGCGGAACAAGGCTTCGTTGCCGACCACCACGCGCACGACACTGCGCGAGCTGTTGGCGATCTCAATGGCGCGCTGGATCTCGCGTTCGTTGCGCTCCAGGTCTGGGCTGATCCAGATCCCCAGGGTGACGCGCAAGCCGAACTCTTCCGCCAGCTTGGGGATATCCCCCAGTGTGCCGTCGACCGAGTAGGTGCGGATGTTGTCCGTCAGCTTGCTCATGATCGCAAGGTCCTGACGCATCTGTTCGTCAGTGGGGTACTGGTCTTTCTGCGGGAACTGGCCTTGCTGGAACGGCGAGTAGGAAAACCCGGAGATCTGTTCGGGCCAGTTGGGGGCAGTGACCGGGCGGTTGATCAGCGCCCAGAAACCGGTGAACAGCGCGGCAATTGCCAGCACCACCACCAGGTTGAGTCCAAATTTACGCGATGCCATGGTTATGTCGGGTTCCAAAGGGTGTGGAACGAAAAGAGGTGTCGGCCTACGCCGAACGGCGCGCATCCTACACCGGCCCGTCCCTGAGCGTATAGCAGACAGAGAAAAGCCGGACGTTAGTCAGCGAAACACCCGCTAAGTTCTTTACTTGTAGCTTGTCGCTTCGAACTTGTCGCTGCGTAGTCCATAATGCGCGCCGGTTTTTGGGGTATTGGTCATGAGCACAGAAGATCCGCGGTTTGCAGGCGTCGCCCGCTTGTATGGCATTGAAGGCCTGGAACGCTTGAAGGCGGCCCATGTGGCGATCGTCGGCGTCGGCGGTGTGGGCTCTTGGGCGGCGGAAGCCATCGCCCGTTGTGGGGTCGGCGAGATTTCGCTGTTTGACCTGGACGATGTCTGCGTCAGCAACAGCAACCGGCAGTTGCACGCCCTGGACAGCACTGTGGGCAAGCCCAAGGTCGAGGTGATGGCCGAGCGCCTGCGCGGTATCAACCCGGATTGCACTGTGCACGCGGTGGCGGATTTCGTGACCCGCGACACCATGGCCGAATACATAACGCCGAACATCGATTGCGTGATCGACTGTATCGACGCCGTCAACGCCAAGGCCGCGCTGATTGCGTGGTGCAAACGCCGCAAGATCCAAATCATTACCACCGGCGGCGCCGGTGGGCAGATTGATCCGACGCTGATCCAGGTGTGCGACCTGAACCGCACCTTCAACGATCCCTTGGCCTCAAAGGTGCGCTCCACCTTGCGTCGTGACTACGGCTTCTCTCGCACCGTGACCCGTCATTACAGCGTGCCGTGCGTGTTTTCCACCGAGCAACTGCGTTATCCCAAGCCGGACGGCAGCATTTGTCTGCAAAAAAGTTTTGTGGGGGATGGGGTGAAGCTGGACTGCGCGGGCGGGTTTGGCGCGGTGATGATGGTGACGGCGACCTTTGGCATGGTGGCGGCGACCAAGGCGGTGGACAAGATTGTGGCTGGGGTGCGTAGGCCTTCCGAGCGTGTCAAACCCGCCTGAATCTCAGAACTTTACACAGTTCAAAGGTGGGAGGGGACTTGCCCCCGGTTGCAGAGTGTCAGCCACTGAATAAGCTGACTGATCCACCGCTATCGGGAGCAAGCCCCCTCCCACATTTAGTCCTGTGTATGACTTAGCGTTCGCATACGCTGCAGGACTGCATTCAAGCCATTGCTGCGCGACGGCGACAGTTGGCGGGAAAGCCCGAGTTGATTGAACCAGTCAGGCAAGTCGACTGCCTGCAACTCGTCCGCCGACAACCCATTGACCCGCGCCAGCAGCAATGCCACCAAACCACGGATCATCCGCGCATCGCTGCTCGCGGCAAATTGCCAATGACCTTGGTCTAAGTGCCCCACCAGCCACACCAGGCTCTCGCAACCCTGTACCAGGTTGGCGTCGACCTTTTCATCATCCGCTAAAGGCGGCAGACGCTCACCCCACTGCATCAGCAAGCGAGCACGTTGCTCCCAACTTCCTACGGCCTGGAAGGCTTCCAGCGCAGCCACCGCATCCACCGGCAAGCTCATCGCAACATATCCAGCGCCTGGTCCAGCGCTTCAAAAAAGCGCTCGAGGTCGTCGGAGTCGTTATACAGCGCCAGGGAAACGCGGATCGCCCCCGACAGCTGCATCGCCTTGAGCAGCGGCATCGCGCAATGATGGCCTGCGCGTACAGCAATGCCCTGCTCGGTCAGCAGGTGCGCAACGTCGGCGTTATGCACGCCCTCGACCACAAAGCTGACCAGCGCCACCTGCGGCGAACCCAGCACACGCACGCCATTGCGCGCCTTCAGGCCGCGTAACAGGTAGTCATGCAGGGCCGCCTCGTGGGCGGTTACTGCTTGCTGATCCAGCGAGCTCAGATAATCCAGGCTTGCCCCCAAGCCAATCACGCTGGCTATCGGCGGAGTACCTGCCTCGAACCCCAGTGGTGCTGGACGGAAGCTGGCGCTGTGGTAATCCGCCTGTTGCACCATCTCACCGCCAAACTGCCAGTGGCGCAGGTGATGCAGAGCCTCGTTGCGGCCAAAGAGCACGCCGACACCGTCCGGGCCGTAGAGCTTGTGGCTGGAGAAAACGTAGAAGTCGCATCCCAGCGCTTGCACGTCTTGACGACCGTGGACGATGCCCTGGGCGCCGTCGACCACGGTTAGGGCACCGTGTGGCTTGGCCAAATCCAGTAAGGCTTGCAGCGGTTGCCAGGCACCAAGCACGTTGGACAGCTGACTCACCGCAAGCAGGCGCGTGCGCGGACCGATCAACTCGGCGGCGGCTTGCAGGTCGATCACGCCGTCATCACCGAGTGGCAATACCACCAGTGTGAGCGCGCGACGTTTGGCCAGTTGCTGCCAGGGCAGCAGGTTGGCGTGGTGTTCCAGGGCGCTGATGACAAGCTCATCGCCCGCATTGAATAAGTGTTCGAGGCCGTAGGCCAGGAGGTTCAGCGCAGAGGTCGCGCCGTGGGTAAACACGATGTGCCCGGTGTCACCTGCATTCAACCACTGCGCCACCTTGCTGCGACTGTCCTCGAAGGCCTGTGTCGCATGGGCCCCGGGCAAATGCTGGGCCCGGTGCACATTGGCTGCGCCATTGGCGTAGTAATGGCTGATGGCATCCAACAGAGCTTGGGGTTTTTGTGTAGTGGCGGCGTTGTCCAGATAGGTCTGGCCTTGCCGTTGCAGGGCGGCGATGGCCGGAAAGTCGGCGCGCCAGGGGGAGGGCACTAGCATGGTGTTCAAAACTCGTATAAGCGAGCCCCAGGGTCGGGGCCCGCTAGTGGCATCGAGTGGCTGCTTAGTTGTGAGCGTGCAGCGCTTCGTTCAGTTCGATGGCCGATTTGTGGGTTTTGCACTCCACTGCACCGGTCTCGGAGTTACGGCGGAACAGCAGGTCCGGTTGGCCGGCCAGCTCGCGCGCCTTGACCACTTTGACCAGTTGGTTCTGCTCATCCAGCAGCGCAACCTTGGTCCCGGCGGTGACGTACAGACCCGATTCCACGGTGTTGCGGTCGCCCAGCGGGATACCGATACCGGCATTGGCGCCGATCAGGCAGCCTTCGCCGACCTTGATCACGATGTTGCCGCCGCCCGACAGGGTGCCCATGGTGGAGCAGCCGCCGCCCAGGTCCGAGCCCTTGCCAACGAATACGCCAGCCGATACACGACCTTCGATCATGCCCGGGCCTTCAGTGCCAGCGTTGAAGTTGACGAAACCTTCGTGCATCACCGTTGTGCCTTCGCCTACGTAGGCGCCCAGGCGGATACGTGCCGCGTCAGCAATACGCACGCCGGCCGGGACGACGTAGTCGGTCATTTTCGGGAACTTGTCTACCGAGAACACTTCCAGTAACTCGCCACGCAGGCGTGCTTCCAGCTGGCGTTCGGCCAGTTCGCTGATGTCGATCGCGCCCTGGCTGGTCCAGGCCACGTTCGGCAGTTGCGGGAACACGCCAGCCAGGCTCAGGCCGTGAGGCTTGACCAGGCGGTGGGACAGCAGGTGCAGCTTGAGGTAGGCCTCAGGCGTGGAGGTCAGCGCGGCGTCTTCGGCCAGCAGGGTGGCGACCAGAGGCGTGTGGCTTTCTGCCAGGCGGCTCAGCAGGGCGGCTTGTGTGGCGTCGACGCCTTTGAGCGCGTCGGCCAGTTGCAGGGCCTGGGTCACGGTGAAGGTGATCGCCTGGTTACCCTCGGAGTAACCGAGGATCGGCGCGATGGCCGCGACGATTTCAGCCGATGGGTTGAGCAGCGGTTGTGCGTAAAAAACTTCCAGCCAAGCACCTTGGCGGTTCTGAGTGCCGACGCCGAAGCCCAGGCTGAACAGGGAATTGGACATGCTGTTACCTCTACAAAAATGGAAGGCTGGCCTACTTGAGGGCCGCCGAATAACTATCTGGCTTGAAGCCAATCAGGGTTCTGTCACCGAGATCAAGCACCGGGCGCTTGATCATCGAAGGTTGCGCGAGCATCAATTCAATGGCTTTCGACTGATCGAGATCGGCTTTGCGTTCGTCTTCGAGTTTGCGAAAGGTGGTGCCCGCACGGTTCAAAACCACCTGCCAACCGTGCTCGTTGCACCATTGGGTCAAGTGTTCGCGGTCGATACCGGCCGTTTTGTAGTCGTGGAACGCATAGCTCACAGCGTGCTCATCGAGCCAGGTGCGGGCCTTTTTCATGGTGTCGCAGGCTTTGATGCCGAAAAGGTGCAACGTTTTGCTTGAAGCGGTCAAGGAATTGCCCCCTTTTAGGATGCTCAAAACGAAAGGTCCGGGATTATGCCACGACCAGCGGGTTTGGGTGCCGCTCGTCAGCAGGACCCACGGCTTTGTGCGACTTATGTGCAAAAGCCAGTGCGTGGCATAGCCGCGTAACATAGCTGGGTAATATGGCACTTCAACTGCCAGTTGTTGCCTGATGTGTGTCGTTGCAAGTCGATCGTCCGGGAAACCCGCGTTATGCAAACCGCCTACACCGTTCTTATCCTGCTGATGCTGGTCAGCGTTTCGCGTCTGGTCGGACGTGTCATTCCTCTGCCGTTACCGCTGGTGCAGATCGCCGCCGGAGCCTTGTTGGCTTGGCCAACGCTGGGCCTGCATGTGGCGCTGGACCCTGAACTGTTCCTGTTCCTGTTCTTGCCACCTTTGTTGTTTTCCGACGGTTGGCGCATGCCCAAACGCGAATTGTGGCGTCTGCGGGGCCCGATTCTGACGCTGGCCGTGGGCCTTGTGCTGTTCACGGTAGTCGGCGCCGGATACTTCATTCACTGGATTTTGCCTACGATCCCCTTACCGGTGGCCTTCGCCCTGGCGGCCGTATTGTCGCCGACGGATGCGGTGGCAGTGTCGGCTATTTCCCAGAATCGTTTGCCCACGCCATTGATGCATATGCTCCAGGGCGAAGCCTTGATGAATGATGCGTCGGGCCTTGTGACCTTCAAGTTTGCCTTGGCAGCGGCACTGACCGGCGTGTTCTCCCTGGCCGATGCGAGCTTGACCTTCGTGTTGGTGGCCGTCGGTGGCCTGGCGATCGGTGTGGCGTTGAGTTGGCTGGTCGGCCGCCTGCGCGCATGGATGATTGCGCGGGGCTGGGACGATCCGGCGACTCATGTGGTGTTTATGTTGCTGTTGCCGTTTGCCGCTTATGTATTGGCTGAACGGTTGGGCGCCTCAGGGATTTTGTCGGCAGTGGCGGCGGGCATGATGCAAAGCTGGCTGGACCTGCTGCCACGCCAGACCAGCACAAGGCTGCTTAACCGCAGCGTCTGGTCGTTGCTGGAGTTTGCCTTCAATGGCTTGATCTTCCTGCTGCTGGGATTGCAACTGCCGGACATCATCAAAGCCGTGGTGAGCCATGAAGCCACGCTATGGCCGACCCTGTTTTACCGCTGCCTGGATGTGATTGCGATTTTCCTGGTGCTGGTGGTGCTGCGTTTTATCTGGGTGCAGAGCATCTGGAGGCTGTCGGGGTTATTGCGGCGCCTGCGAGGGAAAAGTGATCTGACGTTGGTGCCAACCGCCCGATCCTGTTGGCTCTTGACGGTCGGCGGTGTGCGCGGTGCTGTGACCCTGGCGGGTGTGATGTCGGTGCCTTTGCTGTTGGCGCCAGGCAAAGATTTTCCTGAGCGTGATTTGCTGATCTTTATCGCGGCCGGGGTGATCCTGCTATCACTGGTCGCCGCCTGCATTGCCTTGCCACTGTTGCTGCGCGGTATCGAAAAGAGCCCCGATGAGAAGCGTCATAAGGAAGTGCGGGAGGCGTGGAAAAAGACCGCCGTGGCAGCGATTCACGCACTGGAGGCGGAAGAGCCCGTAGAGTCGCAAACCTCCGACGCCGCACAGGCGGCGCTGGCTACGGAGCTCAAGGCGCGGCTGATGTCGGAATATCGTCATCAGTTGGAGGTGTTCAATGACTCCGCCGAGGCCCAGGCGCTGGCGAGGCACATGGACCTGCTTGAGCGAAAACTGCGGCTCAAGGCCCTGCGCGCGCAACGTTTGGAGTTGTACAGCTTGAGCCGTCATCACCAGATTGGTGATGACGTCTTGAGGGAGGTGTTGGGGGAGCTGGATATGAGTGAGGCGAATCTGGGCCAAGTGAAATGACCCGATTGCTTACCGACGACGCTGAATGAAATCCCGAATCCGTTCAGCTGCTTCCACGCACTCGGCCAGCGGTGCGACCAGCGCCAGGCGTACGCGGCCAGCCCCAGGGTTGACGCCATCCACTTCCCGCGACAGGTACGAACCTGGGACCACGGTGACGTGTTCTTCAACGAACAGGTCGCGGCAGAACGCGGCATCGTCGCCATTCACATTTGGCCACAGGTAGAAGCCACCGTCGGGACTTTGTACATCCAGCACCGGCTTGAGGATGGTCAGCACGGCTTCGAATTTCTCGCGATACAGGTCACGGTTGGCCAGTACGTGCGCTTCGTCCTGCCAGGCGGCAATGCTCGCCAGTTGGGTTTGCACCGGCATCGCGCAGCCGTGGTAGGTGCGGTACAGCAGGAAGGCCTTGAGGATCTCGGCATCACCGGCCACGAAACCAGAGCGCAGGCCCGGCAAGTTGGAGCGTTTGGACAAGCTGTGGAATACCACGCAGCGCTTGAAATCCTGGCGACCCAGTTCAACACAGGCGCTCAACAAGCCCGGCGGCGGGGTTTGTTCGTCAAAGTACAGCTCGCTATAGCACTCGTCGGCGGCGATGACGAAGTCATGTTCGTCGGCCAGGGCGATCAGTTTTTTCAGGGTCTCAACCGGGATCAGTGCGCCGGTCGGGTTGCCGGGGGAGCACAGGAACAGGATCTGGCAGCGTTTCCAGATGTCTGGTGTCACGGCGTCGAAGTCCGGGTTGAAGCCGTTCTCATCCAGGCATGGCAGGTAGTGCGGCTTGGCACCGGCAAGGAACGCGGCGCCTTCGTAGATCTGGTAGAAGGGGTTCGGGCTGACCACCAGTGCATCGTCGCCACGGTTGACTACGGTCTGAGTGAAGGCGAACAGTGCTTCGCGGGTGCCGTTGACCGGCAGGATATTGCGCGCTGGGTCAAGCCATCCCTTGGGCACGTTGAAGCGACGTTCACACCAGGCGCCAATGGCCTCGCGCAGTGCCGGGATGCCCAGGGTGGTGGGGTACACCGCCATCTGATCAAGGTTGCTGCTCAGTGCCTCGGCCACGAACGTGGGCGATTTGTGCTTGGGTTCACCGATGGACAGGGCAATCGGGCGCTTGTCCGGGTTGGGTGTGACGCTGCCCAGCAGGGCGCGCAATTTCTCGAACGGGTAGGGCTGCAACTGGTTCAGGGCGTTGTTCATGAGAATCTCGTTCAATTCATTGGTAATGCGGTCTGTCGGGCGCTGCAGGTCCAACTGTGGGAGGGGGCTTGCTCCCGATTAAGGTGTGTCAGTCAGCTAATAGGTTTCTGATCCGCTGCTTTTGGGGGTAAGCCCTCTCCCATATAAGCCCCGTTCAAAACGTCAGGCGCGTCAGCTCGACACCGGGCTCTTGGGTCACGCTCAACTGCTGGACGATAGCCTCCTGCAAACGGCGGCACAGTTCCGGGTCGGACAGCGGCTGGTTGTCGGCGTCGGTAATAAAGAACACGTCTTCCACGCGCTCGCCCAGGGTCGCAATCTTGGCATTTTGTAATGACAGGTCGAACTCCAGGAAAATCCCGCCGATCCGTGCCAGCAGGCCTGGGCGATCCGGTGCGCTGAGTTCCAGCACCGTCACTGGGCGCTGCGCATCGTTGGAGATGGTCACCTGGGGCGCAAAGGCAAAGTGCTTCAGTTGGCGCGGCACCCGCCGCTGGATGATCGTTGGATAGTCGTCCGGGTTACGCAGGGCTTCGGTGAGGCCTTCGCGGATCTTTTTCACCCGCGTCGGGTTGTCGCCGATGGACTCGCCTTCGGTATCGAGCACGATGTAGGTGTCGAGGGTGAACTGGCTGCTGGAAGTGATCACCCGGGCATCGTGGATGTTCAGATTGAGCTGGTCCATGGCCGCTACCGTCACGGCAAAGAAGTCGTGCTGGTCGGGCGCGTAGATGAAGATCTGCGTGCCGCCTTCGAATTCGCGCTGGGTGGTTTCCTTGATCAGCACCAGCGGGCCGCCATCGGCGGGCTGCTGCAGGATCGCGTCAGTGTGCCAGGCCACATCGCCGGCGGTGTGTCGCAAGAAGTAATCGTCACCCAGTTGCGACCACAGTTGCTCGACGTCATCCGGATCGTTGCCGCCGCGCACCAGAATATCCAGGGCCGCGCTTTGGGTGCGGCGGATCTGCTCTTCGCGGTCCACCGGGTTTTCCAGACCACGGCGCAGGGCGCGCTTGGTCTCTGTGTACAGTTGGCGCAACAGACTGGCGCGCCACGAGTTCCACAGTGTCGGGTTGGTGGCGTTGATGTCGGAAACGGTCAACACGTAGAGGTAGTCGAGGCGGGTTTCATCGCCGATAGCTTGCGCGAAATCGTGGATCACCTGCGGGTCGGACAAGTCCTTGCGCTGTGCGGTGGTCGACATCACGAGGTGGTTCTGCACCAGCCAGACGATCAGGCGGCTATCCCATTGCGGCAACTGGTGGCGCTGACAGAAGGCTGCGGCGTCGACCGCGCCGACTTCCGAGTGGTCGCCATGCCGGCCCTTGCCGATGTCGTGGTACAGGCCGGCCAGGTAGATCAGCTCCGGCTTGGGCAGCTTGGCCATAAGCTTACTGGCCAGCGGGAATTTCTCTGACACCTGGGTGTACTGCAACTTACGCAGGTGCTTGATCAGATTAAGGGTGTGCGCATCCACCGTATAAATGTGGAACAGGTCGTGCTGCATCTGCCCGACGATAAAGCCGAACTCCGGAAGGTAGCGCCCCAGGATGCCGTAGCGGTTCATGCGGCGCAGGTTGCGGTGGATACCAATCTTGCACTTGAACAGCTCGATAAACAGGCTGGTGTTGCGGATGTCGTTGCGAAAATCATCGTCGATCAAGTGACGGTTTTCCCGCAGCAGGCGGATAGTATCCGCGCGCACGCCTTTGATTTCCGGCTGCTGGGCCATCAATACGAAGATTTCCAGCATGGCGAATGGGGTGCGGCGGAACACGTTGTCGTTGCGCGCCTCAATATAGCCGTCGTGCAGTTGGAAGCGCGCATTGATCGGCTGCGGCGGCGCCTCATCCTCGGGGGCCAGGATCACTTCTTCGAAGTGCTGGATGATCAGGTCGCTGAGCTGGGCAATGCTCATGACCACCCGGTAGTACTGCTGCATGAAGCTTTCGATGCTGGTCTTCGCGTCCTCGCCCTCAAAGCCCAGCAGCGTGGCGATGGAGCGCTGATGATCGAACAGCAGGCGATCTTCGGAGCGCCCGGCGAGCATGTGCAGGGCGTAGCGCACTTTCCAGATGAATTCCTGGGACGAGGCCAGCAGGGCGTTTTCGCTCTCTACCAAAAAACCTTCGCCGGCCAGGGCGCGCAGGTTAAGGGTGCCGTACTGGCGACGGGCGACCCACAAAATCGTCTGGATGTCGCGCAACCCGCCGGGCGAGCCTTTGACGTTGGGCTCTAGGTTGTATTCGGTGTCGTTGTACTTGTGGTGCCGGGCTTTCTGCTCGGCGCGTTTGGCCAGGAAGAAGTCCTTGCTCGGCCACATATGCGCGGTGCTGGTGACTTCCAGCATCCGCTGGCGCAAGCGCTCTGGGCCGGCGATGGTGCGGCTTTCCATCAGGTTGGTAATGACGGTGAGGTCGGCACGGGCCTCTTGGGCGCACTCGTCCACCGAGCGCACGCTCTGGCCGACTTCCAGGCCAATGTCCCACAGCAGTGTCAGAAAACGCTCGATGGAATCGCGAAAGATCTCGTGATCGGCACTGTCCAGCAGGATCAGCAGATCAATATCGGAGTAGGGGTGGAGTTCGCCACGGCCATAGCCGCCAACGGCCACTAGGGCGATGTCGGCGTCTTCGCTCCAGTTGAACTGTTCCCAGGCCTTTTGAAGGATGTTGTCGACGAACCAGGCACGGTCCTCGATCAGCCGGCGGATGTCGCGGCCGCTACGAAAGCGCTCGTCGAGCACTTCGCGGGCCTGGCGGATCGCCTTCTTGAAGGCGGCGATGGGGCTTGCCTTCAGGGCCAGTTCGGCCTGGAACTGGCCACGGTCGAAGAGTTCGGGATCCACCTGGGGCATCGATCGGCTTTCCTTTCTATCTATCAGTCAGTCAGTCACAACACGCTTTGGGAAAACCTGGGCAACCTTCAGGCTGAAACGCGTGGGATCGTATCGTCGGCGCGCAGTGTGAAGATCTCGTAGCCGGTTTCGGTGACCAGTAGGGTGTGTTCCCACTGCGCCGAAAGCTTGCGGTCCTTGGTAATGGCGGTCCAGCCGTCGCCCAGCACCTTGGTGTCGGCTTTGCCCTGGTTGATCATCGGCTCGATGGTAAAGGTCATGCCTGCCTTGAGCTCCATGCCGGTGCCGGCGCGGCCGTAGTGCAGGATCTGTGGCTCTTCATGGAACACGGTGCCGATGCCGTGGCCGCAGAAATCACGTACCACCGAGAAGCCGTTCTTTTCAGCGTGCTTCTGGATCACTTCACCGATATCGCCCAGGCGGCAGCCGGGTTTGACGATTTCGATCGCCTTGTACATGCATTCCTGGGTGACTTGGGACAGGCGTTCGGCCCAGACCGGCACGGTGCCGACGTGGAACATGCGGCTGGTATCGCCGAAGTAGCGATCCTTGATCACGGTGACGTCGATGTTCAGGGTGTCGCCGTCCTTCAGGGGTTTGTCGCACGGAATACCGTGGCAGACCACATGGTTGATCGACGTGCAGATTGACTTGGGGAAGCCCTTGTAATTCAACGGCGCAGGAATGGCACCCTGCACATTGACGATATAGTCATGGCAGATCTGGTTGAGGGTGTCCGTGGTGACGCCCGGCTTGACGTGCTCGGCAATCATTTCCAGCACGTCGGCAGCCAGTTTGCCGGCAATGCGCATGCCGGCAATGTCTTCGGCGGTTTTCAAACTAACGGTCATACAGGCTCTCTCTAGCGCGAAGCGCTGAAATCAATACGGTTTACGGGCGCGCGACAAAAGGTTACAGAATTCGCAAAAGCCCCAAAAAACGCGATTCTAACAGACGCGGGCGGCAAATCATGAGCCCCTGACGATCGCTTCTCTCTATAAGGTGGGGCTATATCCGCTCTATTCAAAGGGTTGCGCATAAGCCGCGCACGCCAAATGTGAATGCGGGTTTCGTTTTCGCCCTTCGTGTGGTATAAAATGCGCCGCTTTCCGGGGATGCCCCGAAGAGCTTAAATCCACACACGTGTCGACACGATGACCTGGGTGCCGGAGGCCTTGATGCCGCTGGTTGGTCATTGGGATACGTGGAGGCCAAACCCGACTTATTAAGGAA
>PJQF01000039.1_pt1 | contig 88045 bp, 57 predicted proteins | sample 1503741 | NCBI WGS metagenome assembly PJQF01 (sample SAMN07775949, study PRJNA414020) | Biofilm metagenome, whole genome shotgun sequencing project. | isolation source: biomolecule (vanillin) treated reverse osmosis membrane biofilm | place: India: Nagpur | collected 2017-03-21
CAGTTGGAACAGCTTGTACTGACTCAGCGCTATCGGGAGCAAGCCCCCTCCCACATTTTTAACGCGTCAGGCTTGAGTGCGGGTGCTTTTTTCCACGACGCACATCGGCGTACCGGAAACCGGCTCATTGATGATCTGCACCTGCACCTCAAAGACCTCCCGCATCAACTGCGCACTGATCACCTGGCCCGGCGCGCCATCGGCGACCAGATGACCGCCGTGCATCACCGCCAAATGATCGGCATAGCGGCACGCCTGGTTGATGTCGTGGAGCACGGTGATCACGGTCTTGCCTTCGGCGGCCAGTTCGCACATCAAGTCCATGAGTTCGACCTGATGACTGATGTCGAGATAGGTCGTCGGTTCATCCAGCAATACCACCGGCGCGTTCTGCGCCAGCACCATCGCCAGCCACGCGCGTTGGCGCTGGCCACCGGACAGATCCGCCAGGGCGCGGTCGGCCAGGTTGTCCAGTTCCAGGCGCTGCAGGGCCTGGTTTACCTGGGATTGATCGCTGCCGCTGAGGCGTCCCCACAGTGAGTTGTGAGGACTGCGGCCGTAGGCAACCAACTGGCGCACGCTGACGCCTTCCGGCACCGGCAATACCTGGGGCAGAAACGCGATCTGCCGTGCCAGCTGGCGGGCGGACAAGGCGCTGTAAGGCTGGCCGTCGAGCGTCAGTTCACCCTGCGTAGGTTTGAGAATGCGCGCAAAGGCCTTGAGCAACGTGGACTTGCCGCAGCCGTTGGGCCCGATCAGCGCGGTGACTTTTCCCACCGGTGGCGCAAACGAAAGCCCCTGCACGATGCGTGTGCCGCCGTAGCCGATATCAAGCTCGCGGGCCTGGAGAATACTCATGTCATCAACCCTTGAACCGTGCCAGCAACCAAAGAAAATACGGTGCGCCAATCACCGCCGTCAGCACCCCGGCGGGGATTTCGCTGGGCGCGATCAACGTGCGCCCGAGGGTGTCGGCCAGCACCAGCAACAGCGCGCCGACCAGCATCGCCGCCGGCAGCAGGTACTGGTGATGCCCGCCCACCAGCCGCCGCGCCATGTGCGGCGCCACCAGACCGATAAACCCAATCGGCCCGATCACGCCTACGCCCAGGCTGGTGAGCAGCACCGCGCAAGCCATCGCCAGCCAGCGCGTGCGACTCAATGCGGTCCCCAGGCTGTGGGCCGCTTCATCACCGAGGGCGATCAGGTTCAGCGGTTTGGCCAGGCATAGCCCCAACGGGATCAGCAGCAGGAACGGCAACACCAGCGCCACATGGTGCCAGTTGCGGCTCCAGAGGCTGCCGGTGAGCGCGAGCAGCGCGGTGTTGATATCCAGCGGATGGGACAGGATCAGAAACTCGGTGACGCTGGACAAGGTCACCGCAATCGCCACCCCGGACAGCGCGAAGCGCACACCGGAAAAACTCACGCCGGTGTTGTACAACGCCAGCAGCAAAGCGCCGCCGGCACCGCCCAGGCAGGCCACCAACGGCAGCCAGGCAATCGGCAGGTGCGGCCAACTGATGATCGCCACGGTCAGCGCCAACCCCGCGCCTTGGGTCACGCCGAGGATTTCCGGCGAGGCCAGCGGGTTGCGGATCACGCCTTGCACGATCGCACCGGCCAGGCCGAAGGCTGCGCCTGCGAGGATGGCGATCAGGCTGCGCGGCAGGCGGTGGTTCCATACTTCAAAGTCGAGGGCGTCATGGGCCAGCAGGCGATCGAAGACGGTCGCGGGCTTGAGCCACAACGTGCCGGCGCTGAGGCTGACGAAGGTCGCCAGCAGCAACAGGCCGAGCAGCAACCACAGGCGAAAACGTGGGCGGATCATAGGGCGCGCCTGGCAAGAAACAGAAAGAACGGTGCGCCGATCAGCGCAGTGACTACACCGGCCGGGGTTTCCACCGGAAAGGCCACGGCGCGGCTGAGCAGGTCGGCGCCGAGCACGATCACCGCGCCCAGCGCCGCACTCAGCGGGATCAGCCAGCGGTAATCATTGCCGAGAAACTGGCGCAGGATATTCGGCGCAATCAAGCCGACAAAACCAATCGGCCCCACCGCGCAGACACTGGCGCCCACCAGCAACAGGCTGGCAATGAACACCTGCAAGCGCAGGCTGGCGATGCCCACGCCCAACGAGCGGGCGGCGTCTTCGCCAAGGTTGATCAGGTTCAGGCGTGGCGCACACCACAGCGCCCACAGGCCACCGATCAAGGTGCACGGCCACAGCAGTTGCACTTGGGCAGCGCCCACATTGGCGAGGGAGCCGGCCAGCCAGTTCAATACGCTTTGCGCCTGAGCCTCCACCAGAATCACCGTGAGCCGGGTCAAGGCAGCGCACAACGCCGCCACCGCCACGCCGGCCAATACCAAGCGACCTTGGGCCGTGGTCGGCGACCAGGCGCCACCGAGGCTGAACACCGTGACCCAGGCCAACGCGCCACCGATGCAGGTCATCAGCAAGGCGCCACCGGCAAACGGCGGTGCAACCAATCCTGTCGAAAACAACGCCAGCCCCAACGCCGCTCCCGCCGTCACGCCAAATAACGACGGCGAGGCCAGGCGGTTACGGGTGATGCCTTGCATCAGTGCCCCGGTAAGGCCCAGGCAAGCACCCACCAGCGCCGCACACACCGCACGCGGCACCCGCAATTGGGCAACGATATAGGCCATATTGCCGCCGACAGCGCCTTGATGAACCAAGCCATTCCAGGCATCTGTCGCAGTCAGGGTGAACGGTGACCAGCTGTACAACGACAACCAGAACAGCACGGCGCCGAGCAGCACAATGCCCGCCGCCGCGAGACTACGCGCCATGCTTATTGGCTCAGTACGGCGTTGCCGCCCTTGAGAATCGCCAAGGCGTCTTCGGCGATCTGCTCCGAAGCGAGCACGCCACGGTTGCGCGCCCAGCTGTCGCCATCCACTTCGGCCACGTGCTTGTTACGCACGGCACCGAGCACTTGCCAGAGTGGCTGCTTGCTCCAAGTGTCGACGATGCTCGGGCGACGGTAATGGCCGACCAGCAACCAACCGGGGTCAAGGGCCAGCAGTTGTTCCAGGCTGACGAATTCGGTGGGGGCGGCATTGGCGCGCACCGAAGGCACTTTCAGGCCGATGGCTTGGAGCACGCTCCCGGCGTACGAATCCGGGCCGTGCACCGAAAAGCTGTCTTCGCGGGCGACACCGAACAGCACGCTGGCACCGGCGGGAATCTGTTGGGCAATTTTCGTCAGGTTCGCGCGGTTCTGGGCGATGCGCGCTTCCATCTGCGGGCTTTTGCCCAAGGCCTTACCGATCAGCTCGGCGGACTTGAGGCTGCCCTCATAGTCCTCACCGCGCGAAGGCAGCAACAAGGTTGGCGCGATGCTGGCCAAGTCGCTGTACAGCGCTTGATGGCGATTGAGGTCGGCGACGATCAAGTCCGGCTTGAGCCGGGCGATTTCCTCGATACTCGGCTGCGAACGCAGGCCCACTGACGTCCACTGGCCGATGGCCTGGCGCACACGGGGCAAGACGCGGTTGGCGTCGCCATCATCCGCTGCACCGACGGGCGTCACGTCAACGGCAGCAAGGCTATCGAGAAAGGAGAACTCCAGCACCACCACACGCTTGGGCGCATCCGGCAGATGCACAGCGTGCTGGCCGTCGTTGAGATCGATGGGGGCAGCACTTAACAGGCTTGAAGAGAACGCCAGCAGGCAGGCAGCAAGGATGGGGATGGAGCGCAACAGTTGCATGAAGGGACCTCGGCGTTAAAACACCCCGGCTGGACCGGCTGGGGAAAACGGCGGGTACTATTCCATATCAGCGCGGCGTGATCAAAAAACATTCTCATTTGTGGGAGGGGACTTGCCCCTCCCCCATTTGATCGGCGTCTAGAAGTCGACGGTGGCAGAGAGCAGATAGGTGCGCGGTGTCGACAGGGTCAGCCCCGGCTCGCTGTCATCCGACGCACCCGCCGAGCTCCAATAGCGTTTATCGGCGACGTTCTCCACATTTGCCCGCAGGGTGATGTGCTTGTCGTCGACCTTGAACCCATACCGGGCACCCACGTCGATACGGTTCCAGGCGTCGATTTCCTTGACGTTGGACTGGTCCAGGTACTGCGAGCTGGAGTGGATGCCACGGCTGGTCAGGGTCAGGCCTTCGAGCATCGGTACGTCCCATTCGGCGCCAACGTTGACGTTGTACTTGGGCGTGGCCGGCGCGCGGTTGCCGTCGTAGGTGCCATTGGTGGTGTCCTTGAGTTTGCTGTCGATGTACATCACGCCGCCGAGCAGGCGCACACCCTTGAGCGGCTCGCCGAACACACTCAGTTCCGCACCGGAGTTTTCGCGCTTGCCGTTAGGCCCGAACAGCCTCGACGTGGCGTTGGTCTCGTAGGCCGGTTGCTTGATGCGGAACACGGCGGCCGTCACGCCGAAAGCACCGGCGTCGTACTTGGCGCCCACTTCCACCTGGCGACTGACAAACGGCGGGAAGATCTCGTTTTCGTTGCGCGACGTGGACGGCGCGATCTTGCCTTGGCTCAAGCCTTCCATGTAGTTGGCGTACAGCGACAGTTTGTCGGTGGCCTTGAACAGCAAGCCACCGGATGGCGAGAGTTTTTCTTCGTCGTAGTTGGTTTTGCCTTTGACCCCATCGCTCCAGTCGTCGACTTTCACCCGCTGCCAGCGCGCGCCAAGGGTCAGCAACAAGCGGTCTTCGAAGAAACCCAGGGTGTCAGACAGGGCCACGCCGCTGAAACGGTTTTCGGTGTAGACCTTCGCATCCTGGCGCGTGGCCGTAGACGGCGTCGGGGTTTGCACAGGGTTGTAGAGATTGCTCGTGCCTTCTGGATAACGCGCGCCACCGTTGGTGAAGTCCATATAGAAGTCGCTGAGTGCCAGGTTGACCTCATGACTCACCGGCCCGGTATGGAACCAGTTGCGTACACCCGCCGTGGCCGTTCGCACGTTTTCATCACGGGTGAAATCCCGGGGCTGCACGCGGAAGTCACCGGCCGCATTGCTCACCGACACCGCATGGCGCAGGAACTCGTGATTACTTTTACGCGCGCCTACACCGCCGTAGAGCATCACCGAATCGCTCAGGTCATATTCGGCATTCACCGTGCCGAAGGTGTCCTTGGTGCGGGCCTTGCTCCAGGATTGCGCGTAATTGCGGCGCACATCGTTGGCGCTCGGTACCGGCGCGGCGGCCGCTACCTGCACACGTTCCTGGGGCGCATCGGTATCCCGTTCGGTGCGGCCAATATCGGTGGACAACCGCAGGCGCTCGCCCCGGAAATCCAGGCCCAGCACGGCCATCTCGCGGTCGACACTCTGGTGATCCCATTCGGTGTCGCCGGACTGCTTCACGCCGTTGAAACGCAGGCCGAACTTGTTGTCCTCGCCAAAGCGCCGGCCCACGTCCACCGCGCCACCGGCTTGGCTTTCCGAGGCCCAGGTGCCGGTAAACGAGGTGATGTCCTTGTCGGTGGCGCGCTTAGGCACCACGTTGATGCCGCCGCCCACACTGCCACGCGGCGAGATGCCGTTGATCAGTTGGGTCGGGCCTTTGAAGATGTCGACGCGGTCGGCCATTTCCATGTCGATGGTGTAGGTCGGCAATACGCCATAGAGGCCGTTGTACGACACATCACTGTTGAACAGGCTGAAGCCACGAATGGTGAACTGCTCATAACGCCCACCGGCCGGGTTGGTGGCGCGTACCGAGGGGTCGCTGTTGATCAGGTCGCCGAGGGTGCGCGCCTGCTGATTCTTCACCGCATCGGCGGTGTAGGTGGTCATGCTGAACGGTGTTTCCATGAAGTCCCGCGTGCCTAGCAAACCTTGGGAACCACGGCGCGCCACTTGGCCACCGGCGTAAGTATCGCCGTCGTACAGGCCGGTGGTGCCGAGGATAGAGGTCGGCGCCAGTTCCAGGGTACTGCCGTCCGGCGCTGGCACCAACATGTAGGCCTGCTCGCCCATGGGTTGCAGTTGCAGGCCGGAGCCTTGCAGCAAGCGCGCGAAGCCCTCCTCCACGCCGTATTCGCCGGATAAACCACTGCTGCTGCGCCCGCTGACCAGCGCGGGATCCACTGACAGGTTGACGCCCGACAACCCGGCAAAACGGGTCAACGCTGCGCTCAGGCTGCCGGCCGGCACCTGATAGCTGCGACGCGCCGCGGCGTCTTCGGCAAAGCTTGTAGGCACAAACAATGGGCTGGCGCTGAGGCTCAGCATCAGGCTCAGTTTGAGCAACGGGCGCAAACGCAAGGGTAGGACTGCGGACATTGGAGGAAGCTCTCGATTTTGTTCACTTGCCTGGAATGACAGGCGAGGTAAAAAAAGGGGACAGGCTTCGAGAGTTATTTTTTAGCCAATGGGCACTTCCAGCCCTACCTTGACGCGATCCAGCGCCACCAATGTCTTGAACCACTTCACGTTGGGGTTCTCGGCGAACAGCCGGGCGGCGAGATCCTGGTATTCCTGCATGCTGGCAACGTTCAGCACCAGCACGAAATCCGCTTCGCCGGTGACGTAATAACACTGCTGCACCTGGGGCACGGAGAAGCTGGCCTTGGTCGTCGACAGCGCGTCGATGCTGGTACGTTCGACGGAAACCTCGGCAATGATGGTGATCGGCTTGCCGGCCTTCACCGGGTCCACCAGGGCCACATTCGCGATGATCACTCCACCCTCTTCCAAGCGCTTGATGCGGCGTTGCACGGCGGCGGTGGAGAGGTTGACCTTCCCGGCGAGAGTACGCAGGGGCAAGGCGTTGTCGCGCTGCACCAGGGCCAGGATGGACCAGTCGAAGCCGTCCAGGTCCAGCGTGTAAGAAGCGGGTTTGGCCATTCGGTGCGTGCTCGACGGGGTGAGGAATTTTATCGAAAACAGCCTCAATTCAGAGACTAATGACGACCAGGGCCTCAATACTATCCCAACTCCTTCAGCATGCAGAAATGGAGCGTCTCATGGGGTTTTTGATTCACCTGTCGCCGGTGTTTCCGGTGATGTCGAAGGGTTCCGTCGCCACGCAGCGGCCGGGCATGCTGCGCCTTACCACACCGCGATATGGGAATCCGCACGTGGTTCGGTGCCGCCACACAACACGCCGCTGACCGGGTCACGCAGGATAATCTGCCCGCGCCCGTAATCGGTCAGGTCGCTGTCGGTCTGCACGGTATGACCACGCCGCGCCAGTGCATTGACCAGGCCCCGCGAGGCGCCGTGTTCGATGCCAACCTTCATGTCACCCAGCCATTGCCAGCGCGGCGCATCCAGCGCGGCCTGGGGGTTGAGGCCGAAGTCCACCAGGTTCATCACCATCTGCACATGACCCTGGGGCTGCATATACCCCCCCATCACGCCGAACGGGCCGAGTGCCTCGCCGTCCTGGGTGAGGAAGCCGGGGATGATGGTGTGAAAGGTCTTCTTGCCCGGTGCCAGGTGGTTGGCATGGGCCGGGTCGAGGCTGAATTCCTGCCCACGGTTCTGCAGCGCAATGCCGCTGTCGGGCAACACAACGCCGGAGCCGAAGCCGTGGTAGTTGCTCTGGATAAACGAGACCATATTGCCTTCGGCGTCCGCCGTGGCCAGGTACACCGTGCCGCTGGCGTGGGGGTCGCCAGGTTTGGGCGGCTGCGCCTGTTCGCTGATCTGGCCACGGCGGCGGCGGCTGTAGTCGTCGCTGAGCAGGTCGGCCACCGCCACGCGCATGTGCGCGGGATCGGTGATGTAGTGCAGCCCATCGCTGTAGGCAAGTTTCATCGCCTCCAGTTGGCGATGCCAGGTCTGCTGGCTGTCGCGGTGATCGAAGGTGAAGCCTTCAAGGATTTTCAGCGCCATCAACGCCACCAGGCCCTGGCCGCTGGGCGGAATTTCCCAGACATCCACGCCACGGTAGTTGATATGGATCGGCTCCACCCAATGCGCGCGGTAATCCTTGAGGTCGCTGGCGCGCAGGTAGCCTCCACTGGCGCGCGAGTGGGCGTCAAGGCGCTCGGCCAGCGCGCCGCGATAGAGGCTTTCGCAGCAGGTAGCGGCCAGTTCTTCCAGGGTGCGGGCCTGGGCCGTGTTACGGAAAATCTCACCGGCGCGTGGCGCGCGACCGTCGATCAGGAAGGTATCGAACCACGCGTCCAGCACTTCGTCACGGTGCGGGCTGAATTCGTTCATGGAGATCTGCCATTGATGGGCGACCACCGGCGACAGCGCAAAGCCTTCCCGCGCCAAGGAAATCGCCGGTTGCAGCAACTCGGCGAACGGCAACTTGCCGAAGCGTTGCGACAACTCAGCCCACGCCGACGGGCAACCCGGCACCGTGACTGGGGTCCAGCCATACAGGGGCATCTGTTCATGCCCGGCGGCCTTGACCGCCTCAATACTCAAGGCCGCCGGCGCGTGGCCGTTGCCGTTCAGGCCGTGCAACTGGCCCTTGCACCAGACCAGGGCAAACGCATCGCCGCCCAGGCCGCAACCGGTGGGTTCTACCACCGTCAGGGCGGCGGCCGTAGCGATGGCGGCATCGATGGCGTTGCCGCCTTTTTGCATGATTTCGATACCCGCCTGAGCGGCCAGGGGTTGCGACGCGGCGACCATGCCGCGACGGGCAAACACGCTCTGGCGTTGCGACGGATAAGGGTACTCGTGAGGAGAAAATTTCAACATGGCAAACGCTCTTCAAAAAGGGTCATAACACGCGACTGAGAAAGGCCCGGGTACGCGGATGGCTGGGGTGGCTGAAGATCTGTTCCGGCGGCCCCTGCTCGATGAGCTCGCCCTGATCGAGCACCACCACGCGGTCGGCCACTTCACGGGCAAACCCCATTTCATGGGTGACCACCACCATGGTCATGCCCTCCTCCGCCAGTTCCTTCATCACCTGCAAGACCTCGCCGACGGTTTCCGGGTCGAGGGCACTGGTGGGTTCGTCGAACAACATGGCCTGGGGCTTCATCGCCAGCGCGCGGGCAATCGCTACCCTTTGCTGCTGGCCGCCGGAGAGCATTGACGGGTAATGGTTGGCTTTGTCGGCCAGGCCGACCCGCGCCAGCAAGCCGCGCGCCTGTTCCAGCGCCTGGGCACGCGGGGTGCCGAGCACCTGGATCGGCGCCTCGATGATATTTTCCAGCGCAGTCATATGGGGGAACAGGTTGAAGCGTTGGAACACCATGCCGATGTCCCGGCGCTGACGGGCGATGTTGCGCTCCGAATCGCGTACCAGGCTGCCGTCGCTGCGTTCGCGATAGCCCATGGCGCGGCCGTTGACACGAATGCGTCCGCCCTGGATATCTTCGAGCAGGTTGATGCAGCGGATAAAGGTGGTCTTGCCAGAGCCGGAGGCGCCGATCAGCACCACCACTTCGCCCCGCCGCACTTGCAGAGAGATACCCTTGAGAATCTGCAACTCGCCGAACGACTTCTGAACATCCAAAGCCTCAATGATCAGCTCTTCACTTTGGTGCGCCATGGTTAACGTCCCCTCAGCAATTTCAGGGTGCTGCGACCGAACATACGGCTGGCGGCCGGCGGTGGCGAGGAAGGTCGATCGGACTGGCCGAAGCGATTTTCGAGCCAGCGCTGGAAGAAGCCCCACAGGGTGGTCAGCGTCAGGAAATACAGGGCGACCACCAGGTACAGCTCGAACACGCGGAAGGTCGCCGAGGTGATCATCTGCGTGCTAAGCAAGAGTTCCTGCACGCCGATCACGCTGACTAGGGTGGTGTTCTTGAGCATGACGTTGAACTCATTGCCCAACGGCGGCACGATCACGCGGAACGCCTGGGGCAGCACGATGCGCCGCATCAGTTTGGCAAAGCCCATACCCAGGGAACGCCCCGCTTCGTATTGGCCCTTGTCCACCGCGCCGATACCGGCGCGGATGATCTCGGCCATGTACGCACCTTCGTTGAGGCCCAGGGCGATAATGGCTGCCTGGATATTGCCGGGAACGATCAGGCCGAACAGCTCGATGTCTTCGAAGCGGAAAATCCCGCCGGCCGCCAGTGCGGTGTACAAAAACACGATCTGCACCAGCAACGGTGTGCCGCGCATCAACCACACGTAAAAGCGCACCGGCAGGTGCAGCAGCGGATTCTTCGACAGGCGCAACAGCGCCGCCGCCAAACCCAACGCACAGCCCAGCAGCATCGCCAATATGCTGATCAGGCAGGTCAGCCACAGCCCGGTGAGGTACACCCCACTGGGCTGGAGCAGGTACTGCCAGAACACATCCCAATTGAAATTCATCGTCGGTGCGCCTCAGTCGAGTGTGTCGCTGCTGACATGCCATTTGTTAAGCAATTGCACGTAGCTGCCGTCGCTGCGCATGTCGCTGATCACCTGCTGTACGGCGGCGGTGAGCTGCGGGTCGTCCTTGCGCATGCCCAGGCCGGTGAGGATGCGGCTGAACGCGGGCACACCTTCCTGGAATAGATCCGGGGCCATTGCGGCGTAGTAGCCGGCGGTTTCCACGGTGGTGCCGTATGCGTCGACCTGGCTGATGCGCAGGGCCTGAAAGGCATCGGTGTCGGTGTTGTAGACCACCAGTTTCATCGGCGGCTTGCCGGCCTTGGTCAGGCTTTCATTCTGGGTATCGAGCAGGGTCTTGATGGTCGATCCGTTGAGCACCGCGACCTTGTGCCCGGACAAGTCATCCAGGATCTTGATGCCCTTGGGGTTGCCCTTGGGCACCACCACCGACTGGCTGGAATACATATAGTTGACGATGTCGATCACCTGGCGCCGCTCGGGTTTGTCGAACAGTTGGTCAACGATCATGTCGCACTGCTGGGCGAGCAACGCCGGCACCAGCCCGGAGAACGGAATCACCCGCCATTGCACGTGCTTATCGCCCAGGCGTTTGGCTATTTCCAGCCCCAGATCAACAGTGAGCCCGCGCGGTTGCTGGGTTTCGTCGAAGGACACCAGGGGCGGTGAATCCATCCCCGAGCAGTAGGTGAGTTTGTCGACTTTCTGCAGGCGCTCCGGCACCTGGGGCGCAGCAAAAGCCCATTGGGTACAGAGGCCGAGGGAGACAGCCATCAGCAAGGCACGGCGTTTATGCATGACCAGACACTCCAGTTCGTTAAGTAACGGGGGCAGGACTCAACGTCAACACACGACAGCTTTCTTATTGTTCGGATTGCAGGAATTGGATCAGGGCGGGCACGGTGCCTTCGATGTGTTCGCGCACCACCGCTTCAGCGCGTGCCCCATCACCGGCGCGGATCGCCTCAAGGATCACCGCGTGTTCCTGACGTGCGCTGAGGGGTTTTTCGCCGTGTTGCAACCACAAGCGCATGGGCGCCTCCACCAGCGAGTACAGCGCCGAGATTTGCTTCATCAGGCGCGGGCGACCGCTGAGGCTGCACAGGTATTCGTGGAAGGCACGATGACGGCTGACCCACACGGCGCTTTCATCGCGGTAGTCGTCCATCTCGTCGAGCAGGCGCTCCAGCGCGGCGAGTTGCCGCTCACCGATACGGCCCACCGCTACGCGCACCGCCAGACCTTCCAGGGCGCTGCGCATCTCGAACACTTCGTGCAGTTCATCGATATCCAGGCCGCTGACGATGGCGCCACGGTTGGGACGCAAGGTCACCAGGCCCTGGGCGTCCAGGCGACGGAACGCCTCGCGCACCGGCATGCGGCTCATGCCGATCTCGCTGGCGATATCCTCAGCAATCAGCCGGTCGCCCTTGTGGTAGCGGCCACCGCAGATGGCGTCGAGGAGGAACTTGTAGGCCTCCTCCTCGGCAGTGAGAGGCTGGCGATCAACGTAAGCGGGGGCGAACTGCATCGGCTGCACCTTTTGAATTTTTGTATCCAATTATCCACGGATACATAAATGCAGAATGCGTGCCAATCGTTCATGGGGTAAGCCAAGTGATTGATTTGGATGAAATAGGTCGCAAGTGCCTGACGGCATACGCAAAGACGGTGTAGGAATGTGCTACCAAATGGCTCAGAAAATGCCCCGTGCCGGGGCAGTGCGGTCGCCGGTAACAGCCACATGCACGTGCAGAATCAGACGGATTCGGCCGAATAGATGATGGTTTGTGCGGTGTCTTGCGCAACGGTCTGACGGGTGAAGTAGGTGTCGCCTTCGTCAGTCAGGATCTCGTAGTCGACTTTTCGGGTGGCGCTGGCGTGCTTGATGATCTTCAGCACGCGCTGGAATTTCACGCTCTGCGTTCCGTTCTGGCTGGGTCCGGTGAGGACGCTGACGCTTTGAAACCATCCGGCGTGCTGCTTGTTGCTCAACAGGGCGCCGGTCATTGCTTCAAAACGTTCGAGCCGGGTGAAACCCCATAAGGTCTGCTCCTGCACAGTCGCATCCGGCGTGGCCGCGCCGGTAAACACAAACAGATTGATCGCCGGGCTGTCTTCACAAAAGAAGTCATAGGGGACAAGGCCATCGACCATTTTCCTGCCGGGCACAAAGCCTTTTTTATGCACCTGAAACATCGCCACCTCCACTCAATCAATGGTGACCAGTCTAAAGAGGTGCGACGTACAGGGCGGTCAAGCCAATGTAATGTCGTGTAAAGATCGCGCGCTGTGCAGGTTGACCTCCACCGTCAGTCCCCCGGTCGGCTCGTTGCGCGCCACAATATTGCCGCCATGCATTTGCACTGCCCTGGCCGCAATGGCCAAGCCCAGGCCAAAGCCCACGCTGGCGTCCCCTGCACCGCGCTCAAACGGGTTAAAAATGCTACGCAGCCGGCGGTTTTCGACGCCCGGCCCCTGGTCGGTGATGTGCACGCAGAGGCGGTTCCCATCGCTACTGATCCGGGCCGACACCTGCACCGTGGTGCCAGGCCGTGTGTAGCGCACAGCGTTGCGGATCACGTTTTCGAAGCAGCGGTACAGCAATTCGCCGCTGACACAGGCAATAAATGGCGGACATGCCCCAAGGTGCACGCGGCAGCCTTTGATGCCGGCTTCGAATTGCGCATTCTCGACAATCATCCCCAGCAACTCGACGATGTCCACGGCGTCACGCTCAATGCTTTCGGGGCGCCCCTGCAGACGAGCCAGGGTGAGCAGCGCCTCGATCAGCGTGTCCATGCGCTCGGATTCGCGCTCGATGCGTTCGAGCATTTCCACGCGCGCCACATCCTGGCGCAACAACCCGATGGCGGCCTGTATGCGCGTGAGGGGTGAACGCAGCTCATGGGAGATATCGTGCAATAAGTGCTGCTGAGCCTCCACCAGCACCTTCAGCTGGTTGGCCATGCGGTCGCAGTCTTCGGCCAAGTCGACGATTTCATCTCGGCGCTTGCCCATGGCGGGCTTGACCCGGGTTTCAAAACGCCCTTGGGCCGCGTCGCTCATGGCCCGCTTAAGATGAGCCAGGGGCCAGGCCAGGTAATACGCCATATAACCGCTGAACAACGCACTCATCAGCGTACCGATAATCAGCGGGATCTGGCGCCAGGGCCTGCCGTGATCGTCGGGGGCATGGGTGGACTTGACCGACAGCGACAGCCCTTCCTTACTGATGATTGATCGCTCATAGACCGGGTTCAGCACCGTTGAACCGGCCACCAGGTGGCCCGCGCTGTCATACACCCCAATGGCCTCGTCCGAGGGATGCGCCCACACGTTAAGCAGTTGGGTGGCCGCTTCGACACCGAATTGCTCCAGCAGTCTTTCTTCGCTGGTAAGAATGGCTTCCACGTGCGGATCACCCGCGCGAAAACTGCCCAATTCAATCACGCCGACCCCCGCCAGGAACGTCAGGCTGGTGGCCAACCAGAAGGCCAGGAACAGCTTCCAGAACAGCAGGCTGGGCTTGGTCATTCGGCAATCAACAGGTAGCCGAGGCCGCGCACACTTTGAATCCACGCCTTGGCATCCGCGCGTGGCCCGAGTTTTTGCCGAATGCTGCTGATGTGCACGTCGATACGCCGGTCGTAGCGGGTCAATGGGCAACCCAAGGCGTTCAACGACAGGTCCTTTTTACTCACCACCTGGCCGGCACTGCGGGCGAGCTCTTCGAGCAGGCTGAACTCGGTGCTGGTCACGCCCAGCTCAACCCCTTTCCATATTGCCTGGCGCTTGCCCGGCCACAACACCAGTGAGCCGGTCTTGATCATCTCCGAAGTCGGCTGGCCGGCTGGCTGCACCCTGCGCATGATGGCGCGCAGGCGAGCGACCAGCTCTCCGGGGGAGCTGGGCTTGGGTACATAATCATCGGCACCTAGTTCCAGGCCGGTGATGCGGTCGATGTTGTCGCCACGGGCGGTGAGCAAGACCACCGGCACCTGGCTGACGGCGCGAATGCGCCGGAGCACCTCGATCCCCGAGCGCTGGGGCAGCATGACGTCCAGCACCACAATGCTGTAGCGCCCCGACAACGCCTCTGCTTCACCCTCCTCGCCCGTGTGCACGGCGGTCGCAGCAAATCCTTCGCGCTCCAGGTATTGGCTCAGCATTCCAGTGAGTTCCTGGTCATCGTCGACTAACAGTACGGAGATCATCGCGAGCTCGTCAGTGGGTGGTCGCGCATTATTGGCCCTGGCGCGTTTTTGCAGGCCAACCTTTACCTAACTTGACATTCGGTTAACCGCACCAAACGCCGCACGCTCTTAAGCTGCCTGTTCACCCGTCCGGCTGCGCCGGCGCTGTATTCTGGAAAAGATCTTGATGAATTTTTCGCGCCTGCTCTGCTCGGTTGCGCTGCTGCTCAATACCTCACTGGCGCTCGCCCAGGGTTTCAAAATCTCGGATATCCGAATCAACGGCCTGCAACGGGTCTCTGCTGGCAGCGTGTTTGGCGCATTGCCGCTGAACGTAGGCGATGAAGCGGATGACCGGCGCCTGGTGGACTCGACCCGCGCGCTGTTCAAGACCGGGTTCTTCCAGGACATTCAACTTAGCCGCGAAGGCGACGTGCTGATTATTAATGTAGTTGAGCGGCCTTCGGTTGCCAGTATCGAGTTCGAGGGTAACAAGGCGATCTCCACCGACGACCTGATGAAAGGCATGAAGCAGTCCGGCCTGGCTGAGGGCGAGATTTTCCAGCGGGCCACGCTGGAAGGCGTGCGCAACGAATTGCAGCGCCAATATGTTGCCCAGGGCCGCTACTCGGCCTCGGTCGACACTGAGGTCGTGCCCCAACCGCGCAATCGCGTGGGCGTGAAGATCAAGATAAATGAAGGCGAAGTGGCGTCGATCCAGCACATCAATGTGGTGGGCAATACAGCATTCCCGGATGAAGCACTGATCGACCAGTTCACGCTCAAGACCAGCAACTGGCTGTCATTTTTCAAGAACGACGATAAATACGCTCGGGAAAAACTCTCCGGCGACCTCGAACGGCTGCGCTCCTACTACCTGGACCGTGGGTATATCAACATGGATATCGCCTCGACCCAAGTCTCCATGACCCCGGACAAAAAACACGTGTATATCACCGTGAACATCCAGGAAGGCCAGAAATACAGGGTCCGTTCGGTGAAGCTGAGTGGTGAGCTGAAGGTGCCTGAGGATCAGGTCAATTCGCTGCTGCTGGTACAAAAGGGCCAGGTGTTTTCGCGCAAGTTGATGACCACCACTTCGGAGCTGATCACCCGTCGCCTGGGAAACGAGGGCTATACGTTCGCCAACGTCAACGGCGTTCCGCAGGTGCATGAGGAAGATCATACGGTTGACGTTACCTTCGCCGTCGACCCCGGCAAGCGGGCTTACGTCAATCGGATCAACTTCCGTGGCAACACCAAGACAGACGATAAGGTGCTGCGCCGTGAGATGCGCCAGATGGAAGGTGGCTGGGCGTCGACCTACTTGATCGACCAATCCAAAGTGCGCCTTGACCGTCTGGGCTTCTTCAAGGAAGTGAACGTGGAAACGCCGGCGGTGGCCGGTGTGGATGACCAACTGGACGTGAACTACGCCGTGGAAGAACAGGCGTCTGGATCGATTACCGCCAGTGTCGGCTTTGCCCAAAGTTCGGGCCTGATCCTCGGCGGCTCGATCAGCCAGAGCAACTTCCTGGGCACCGGTAATTACGCCAGCCTGGGGCTGACCCGCTCGTCGTACCAGAGCAAATACAACATCGGTTTTACCGACCCCTATTTCACTGCCGACGGCGTGAGCCTCGGCTACAACGCGTTCTACAGCAAGACTGACTACAACGACTACTACGATGATGGCGTTTCCTATTACGCAATCAATAGCTTTGGCCTTGGCACAACCCTGGGCTACCCGATCAACGAAACCTCTCGCCTGAGTTTTGGCCTCACGGCGCAACACGACAGCATTGAACCGGGCACCTACAGCGCAGACGAGATCTACGACTTCGTCGACCGCGAAGGCAAGGAGTTCACCAACTTCAAGGCCAACCTGGGCTGGTCGGAATCGACGCTGAATAAGGGTGTACTGGCCACCCGCGGACACTCACAGAACCTCAACGTGATGGTGACAGTGCCCGGCAGCGACCTGAGCTTCTACAAGATCGACTACTCGGGGCAGACCTTCCTGCCTATCACCAACAGCACGTCGCTGCGCTTCCATACCAAGCTTGGCTACGGCGGCGGCTATGGCTCGACCGATAGCCTGCCCTTCTACGAAACCTACACGGCAGGCGGCGAAGGTAGTGTGCGTGGTTTTGAAAGTGGCACCCTCGGCCCACGCAACACCCCGGCCACCGGCGCCTACTCCAGCGCCGGCCAGGCGTACTACACCGACCGCGACACCGAGGCTTTGGGCGGCAATATCCTGATAACCGGCGGGGCGGAATACCTGTTCCCGGTGCCGTTTATCAAAGACAACAAATCTGTACGGACCTCAGTGTTCTGGGATGTAGGCACGGTGTATTCGGACAAGTGCTACCTCAGCACCACCCAGGGCTGTGGCAGCGTGGATTTGAGCCAGATGGCCAGCTCGGTAGGCGTGGGCGTGACGTGGTACAGCCCTTTGGGGCCGCTGAGTGTGAACTTGGCGTATCCGATTCGAACGCCGGAGAATGCAGATAAGCAGGTGTTCCAGTTTTCCATGGGGCAAACGTTTTGATACGTGCGCGTTAGGCCTGATTGAGCTTCTCCTTGGCCGAGATGGATGCGCCGGATATGGGAAATTTTTCCAGCCCAGCAAAATCACCGCGCCCGCGCTGCTACCCTGGGCTGATTAAACAAAAGGGGCGCGACGACGAATGGAATCATGGAAGGCAGCAATCATCGCAGGGCTGGCGTTATTTTCCACTCAAGCGATGGCAGGAGAGATCAAGAAACCCGGCGACCGCGCCATGTTCTGGACGACATCGGGGCCCACCTTCTTCAGCTCCTTCGCCAGTGATGCGACAAGCCATCCCAGCAAATATTTCGGCGCCGCCAAGGCCGATGCACTGGCGTTTATCGGTTCAGAGGGCGAGATCCGCGGCGCCCAGTTTGAGCAGGCGTCCAGATACTATCACTCGACCTACAGCCCACCGTTCATGCCTGATATGCAATTAGCACAGGTCATCGCCACAACGTACTGAGCGAAGCTCTCGGTATAGCGCTAAGCGGTGATGGACGAGGTTTGCTGCCGAGTAAGAAATCCAGGCATGAAAAAGCCCAAGTGTTTCCACTTGGGCTAAGTCATTGAATTATATGGTCGGGACGGAGTGATTCGAACACTCGTCCCCTAGCACCCCATCTCCTTTTTCATACTTCTTGAAAGCTTCCAAAGTTTCACTCTGGATTTTTCCAAGCGAGTATTTACTTGAGCTCCAGCGGTGTTCTGCTCTAAGTGAGTCCAGTAACGTCCATCAAGAGCCGGCGTTTTTGTGGGGGGAAAAGTAGGGGGAGTCCGTTTCATCGCCAAAATCACCCTAAAGAACTCGAGTCGCTGACCGCCAATGATGCCGGCCGGGATCCTCAGGAAGGATGGCAATCAGAGCCGTTCTTTTTCATACCAGTCGAATGAGCAGCAAGACCAAGAGCACGTTCAATACGGTAAGCACACTCAGTCCCGCAAGCACACCGCCAGCGCCCCAGGTCTGCAACAGGTATCAAGCAAGAACTCGGTATGCCCAAGCTGAACGTACGGTACAACCTGGTGACATCACAGACGCGTATCCCACTGGTGCAAAACGGCACTGTGGACCTGGAGTGCGGCTCCACAACCAATACCGCCGAGAGAGCTCGGCAGGTCGACTTCTCGGTCGGCATTTTTGAAGCCAGCACCCGCCTGTTGGTCAGGAAGGATTCGGTTTACAAGGACTTTCAAGATCTCAACGGCAAGAACGTAGTGACTACTGCTGGCAGCACTGCCGAGCGGATGCTCAAGGTCATGAATGCCGAGAAAAAGATGAACATGAACGTAATCTCTGCCAAAGACATTGGCGAGTCTTACCAAATGCTCGAGTCCGGCCGCGCCATTGCGTTTATGCAGGACGACGCATTGCTGGCGGGCGAAATGGCAAAGGCGAAGAAACCGGAAGATTGGGTGGTGACTGGCACCCCGCAATCCAACGAAATCTATGGTTGCACAATGCGTCGGGGTGATCCGGATCTCAAAAAAGTCGTGGATGACTCGATCAAGTCACTTTTTGTCTCGGGTGAAATCAACGCCATCTACGATAAATGGTTTACTCAGCCCATCCCTCCCAAAGGCTTTAATCTCAAATTCCCCATGAGCGCAGAGCTCAAAACAATCATCGCCCAACCCAACGACCAACCGGCGCCGGAAAAGGCTCTTTAACGGCCGTCGCGTCGTTGAGTGCGAAGACGGTCATCGAATGACGGCAGCCGACTGCAAGGCTGCTGCCCGATCGTCTCTATGAGAGTGCATCGAGCTATCAACGACCGAGCTCAGATAGTGCGTTTGCTTTCATGGACATCTCGAAGTGCATGCCACGCCAAGTAGAAGACACCCGTGCGTCCGCAGAACAAGCCGACCGTAAACCCTGATGCGGCACCAGCAAGGGCGAGCATTCCCACAGTGGCCGAGAATTCTGGATGCACGGCAGCTTGATAACCGATGAAGTATTTCACGGCAAAAAAGAGAAGCGAGATACCAAGAACTTTCCATGTCCCAGGAACGATCAGGTGCTTGCCCTCCTCGTCCAAAGTCAGTCCGCGTCGAGGAAATAGTGCAAATGCGACTAAGCCACCTAAAAGCATTCCCGTGACCCAACTGCCCACGGTCAACTCAACGCGGTCCGCGTAGCTGAGAGAAAGGAGTGACCAGACCACCAAAACAACCGGTGTGATGATCAGCGACCGCTGACTTTCACGACTGGTTTTCCTGGCACTCAAACCGTAGTAGCAGACCAAGAGAAATGCGCCGTAAACCCACAGTGGCGTGCCTTCCAGAGCATCGAGCATTGTTCAGCTTCCTTGCCAAAGTTTATTGCCGGATGCTGGCACAGCCTCAGATACGTTGCCACTTATTTGAAATAAGACGAGCCCCCTCAAGAAGCGATATTCCGGCCCCTTCCCCACCTCTAATACGTCAGCACTCCTCCCCCGCGCCCATCGGCAACCAGCGGGAGGCATGAGTGTTGACGAATACAGGTGAACAACCCGCCACCTTGGAGGCGACCATGAACGCAGCATTGAAGATTTGCCAGGAGCGTTTCGACGCTAAGTTGCCTCCAGAGGTCAGCGACGCGAATCCGGAACAGGAGTGGCTTGAACATTCTGCGGAACAGTTGGTGTATGGCATGGACATCAAGTGGAAGCGTCGCCACGGCCAACCGCAGGTGGTGACGTTTGATCGGTATTGCACTTACCTGCAGGGCATCCTGAATCAGCGCCAGATCGACGGCCTGGACGAGCGTGATTCGTTCGCTCGACTGTTCCTTTCCTCGATCCTTGGCAGTCAGGCGGATTCACGCGGGCACGCTGCGGAACTGATGGGCGAATAGCGTCCCATCGAAGCCGCGGAACGAATCGCCATGGATTTGCTCAGGCCCTACGCCTTTGACGCGGTTGCAGCAGAACGGGAAGAGCTCGAAGACGACGTGGATGGCAACCTATGAGCGCTCACATCCTTATCGACGACGCGCTCGAAATCCTCAAGCACGCTGCAAGCACTCAGGAAGAGGCGGTAATTGTTCAGCGGATGATCACTCAGTTCCTCGTTGATCAGTCGCTAACTCTCAAAGAATTCGACCACTACTGCGCACGCCTCGCCCTACTTGGTGCACCGTAAACCAGATCGGCTGAAACAGAAGCAAGCACAGACAAAGGACCACTGGACGAAGGTTGAGGAGCGGTATTTGACGCGAGCATTCAAGGAGGCCAGGGAGGCGGCGAATTGCTACGCGGGATGGAAGGAAGAGGAAATGCCGGGCTTTCACGAAGTGCGAGCGCTGTCGCTGCACCTGTACAAGAAAGCCGGAAAGGATGGGCAAAAGATCGCTGGCCATGCGAGCGAGGGCATGACCAAAAACTACCAGCGGGACCATGAGGAAATCATCTGGTCAGAGGCGATTCCGGACCTGAATATCAGCGAAATCACTGTGTAGTTTTGCGCCAGTTTTGCGCAGGCACAAAAAAGCCGATCTATCTGATCGGCTCAAGTGTCTGATATTACTCAGGAATAATGGTCGGGACGGAGTGATTCGAACACTCTACCCCTAGCACCCCATAAAGGTAAACCACAATCCAATCCAGCCTAAAGAAATACAAGAACAAGACCTAAAGCACTGTATTCATTGGCCATTGCAGTTTACACAGTCCAACCGCTTCCGATAGCATTCTACCAAAGCCAGCGAGAAACGGTGACCCAACGGTGACCATCTTGAGCCTGGCCTTTCTGGGGGAAGCGAAAGTGGCGACGATCACCGACAAACAGATGAACGCAAAACCAGCCAAACCTACCTGGCTGATCGAGGATGCTCCTCGCGGCTGCGGCCGATTCATGGCACGTCTTCGCCCAGATGGCGAGCGCCTGTTTTACTTCAGGTATACCGACACCAGCGGTGGAAGGGTGTTTCTGCCCATAGGTGCATATGACGCCACTGGCACTGATGGACTTACCCTTAAGGAAGCAAGAACTAAAGCAGGAGAGTGGTCACGCCTCTACCAAAGCGGAACTCGAAACTTACGAGAACATTTGGATGCCGAGGAAGCTGCCCGTATCGCAGCCCGAGATGGTGAATTGGCACGACTCACCGCCGAGAAAGCAGAAGCCGAAGCCGAGCAAGCTCGCCAGGCGGCACGCAAGACTGTTACCGACCTATTCGAGCACTGGGCTAGGGTTGATCTCATCAATCGCAAGGACAAGGGTGCAGAGGCTCGTCGGATGTTTGAAAAGGACGTTCTGCCCTTCTTGGGCGACTTGGCTGTCGCTGATGTGAAAAAGGGTCATATCACCGAGGTGACAGATGCCCTCCTCGCTCGCGGTGTAAACCGTATGGCCAAGATGGTTTTTTCGCTTATGCGTCAAATGTTCCGCTTTGCCGTAGACCGCGACCTTATTGAGCACGATCCCAGTGCCAGTATCCGCAAAGCTAAGATAGGCGGCAAAGACACTGAACGCGACCGAGTACTGAGTGATGACGAAATCAAGCTGCTTGCTAAGAAAGCCCCTGATGCAGGACTGCTAGTCACCACCGAAGCTGCAATCTGGATTGCCCTATCGACCTGCTGTCGAATTGGTGAGCTCCTGAGCGCCCGATGGGAGCATATCGATCTAGAGCAAAGCACTTGGCTGATTCCGTCCGAGAATAGTAAAAACGGCAAACCGCACAGCATCATCCTTTCAGATTTTGCCATTAGCCACTTCAAGCGCGTAAAGCAGATTAATAGCCTGTCACCTTGGTGCTACCCGAACACTTACATAACTGATCATGTATGCCCTAAAACGGTAACCAAGCAACTGGGAGATCGCCAGCGCCTTCCGGAACAAGGCTCCATGAGCCGACGTAGCGCCAAAGCCCAAGCACTGTTGCTACCAGGCGGCAAGTGGACGCCACACGACCTGCGACGCACAGGCGCGACGATTATGACGGCTATTGGCGTGCTTCCTGAGGTAGCTGAACGCTGCCTCAACCACACGGAGGAAAACAAGATAAAACGCACGTATCAGCGTCACAGCTACGCTAAAGAAATGACTGCGGCGTGGCGATTTCTCGGCGAATACCTAGAAAGCCTAACAGGTATAGATGCCAGCAAAAAAGCTACAACCATTTGCAACTAATCGAGTGAGAGTGCTGAGGTCAGATTAGACCACTTTTTCTCTTGGCTCTAGACGTAAATATCTTACGGCATCCAACACAAACAACAATCAAGCAGCATGAGTCGACACTTCACATGAGAGCCATTGACGACAGCAACCGCATGATTCACCTCGCTACCCAAGTCATCAGCGAGCTTGGCATAACTGCTGATTCCCTTACTGATCTCGCATCGAAACTCAAATCTACCTTTCTGATTGAAGTCCCCGACAACACTGAGGTTTATCTGAAAGGCACCACCTTAAAACGCATCCAGACCAAATTCGCAGAGGCCGCGAGAAGCTCTTCGGATTTTGATTATGATGCACCTATAAAAGTTGACCCCACAATAGGATTTTTGTGCCTCGACGCATCTGACTGCGAAGCAATTGTTCAGAGAGGAGCGCTTCGAAAAAAGCAATTCGAGTCTGTTGCGCTATTCAATAGTGAAACTGGCACAACCTGCTTATACCCCACAGATTATGCAAAACAATTTCTACCAAGCCAAGAAAGAGTCATATACATAACTGGATCTTTTCAAACCTTCCAAAGGGGTGATGCGAGCATAGAAAAATCAATCATCATTCGATTTGAAAATATACTCATCAGCACCCAAGCTCTTCGAGCTATCAGGCAAGAACTGAAAAACAAAGAACCCGACTACGGGAAGTTTCAGAAAGGGGGCTGGGCCTCAACGAAACTTGCACAACTGAACGAAGCGTCAACTTTATTTTTTTCACAAGATCATAATAGCCGTTCAGAATTATCCATTGAAAAAAAAGAAGAAATCAAGGCTTGGTTTCGCGCTCACTGGGGCGCAGAAACTGGGGTAGACCTGATAGAGCAAGCCATCAACGCAATACTGCCTGACCGTCTTTACCCCAAAGCACCTCCAAAGGAAACTATCAACACACCATTAAGAAGCGAGTACAATGGCTACGCATCTACGACACTAATTCTTATCAATGAAGCGGCGAAACACTTCTGGCAGGCGACTCAAGAAAAAAATCATAAAACCCAAGATAAAAGAATAGAAATAATAAGAGTTCTTCAAAGTTCAGAGTGGGGGTTCACGGCAAGGCTGGCTACCGCAGCAGCTACCATCATCAGCCTAAAAACCAGATCCCAATAAGCCATGAACGTGTCTAGACGGCGGTGCAGGCTCGTGGACCCTGGGACGCCCTCTCTTCACAGACTTCAGCTTAGGCATATTCCCTCTGAAAAATGATCTGCCACTTTCAGGGGAGAGGCGTATCCAATAGTCCACCTTGGTCAGGTAGGACGCCACCCTATTCTTCAAAGCACTTACCCTATCCGGCTGATTAAAACTAATCATACCTATTCCAAGATATCTATATTTCTCCTTGACTGCATTGCAATTGAAATAGCGTCCTGCTCCTGCAGTAACTGAGTCTCGCCAATACTCACCAATCATTCTAGCCAAAACTCCATCCTGGCGATGATTTGATCCATTATAAAAAAGCAACAAATGAAAGTGAAACCCCTTTAGCTGACCATACTCCAGCTTACAAGCGAACCCTAACAACCCATCAACTGGAATGCCCTTATGTAGATCTTTCTGCATTTTTGCCCAATGCACCTTGACCTTTTTAATATCGCCATAAAAATCCTCGCGACCACTTACAAAGCCTGACTGATAAGACAAATCAACACGCACAACAAGCATCCTAGAGTGCTGGGCAAAAAGAGCATCTATATAACCTTCCAAGCTATTAACTCGCTTAAAGGACGCTTTACGGAATCGTTTCAAAACGGCTTTAAAAGCATCACTGGACAGCTCCAACCGTGCAAACTCTACGAGATCATTCATTAGACCTAAAAAAGCCTCAGCGGCTCCACTGCGTAAAGTCCGCCAGACTCTGAGCGAATCAAGATCATCGACTCGATCAACACATTTGAAAAAAACCTCCACATATGGGTTAACTTCATGAGAGGGGAAGTACCATTCAAACACCCCCTTCCTCCTCTTCAGCTTGTCAACAAAATTGCGACCAAGCCTCTCTGCCTTAACCTTTACCCCGTCACGTTGATGAGTACAAGAAGAAAACAAAAAGCCCTTACTATCTGAAAGTCCACACATTAATTTTTCAATAGAACGCAACTCCAACACCAAGCTTTCCTCAACCCTTAAAACAGGAAGCCCTGCAACCTCCTCAACCATCAGATCTAACGCACCTCCATTATCGATCCAATCAACTTCATCTATCACTCACTGACTCCTCAAGAAGCTAGCAGCGTGGCTTTGGGGAGCCATGCTGCTGACAAATGATCAGTTGACATCACAACCGCCAACTACTGCCTAATTAACTTAATTGGTTAATTAACTAAATATCAGATAATTGATTTAATTAAACCGAATAAACTACTTAATCTCAATATTAAATAGCTACTTAATTAAATAGTAATCCATAATCAAGCAGTGACCGCCATGCACTCACCTCCTGACAAACCAAGACAAACAAACTCAAGCAACCCGTCAACCACCAAACACTAAATACCAGAAGCACTAAAAAGTTAGTACCCCGAGAAGAACCCAGCACCATCTACACACCACCTTGCCAGGGACATAGGTCGATATAAACAGCTTTGTTACCAAAATGGTTAAAATACTTAATAACACCATGATTCACCAAGCGCAAAAGAACATGCTCAAGAACAGATTTCTTTCTAAATTTCCCAGGCCCGTACTGCAAAATATGATTCTTCTTAACAAATCGCTTACCCGTCATACGAAAACTATCCAGCCAGAAATTTAACTCCTGTTCCTCATCCTTTTCTTTAGAGTTCTTCCCAAATAATTTTATAAATTCATCGGAGTACCATTTAGCAAGGTCAATCGCCGCCTGCAAGGTTGACATCGAAATATCTCCCTTAAACCCTTCAAAACAATGAAGCAATGCAGCCAACCTAGAAATCACCTCAACCAACTTTGAGCCATGATCACCTAGCCCATCAAGTATTCCACCCGCACATATTCTTGACTCAATATCATTCGCAACCTCCACCCAAAGCCGAGCAGCTTCGGAGTCGAATTTGATCACTTGTTTTTCTTTTTTATTCTCCCTGAAACAAACAAGACCCGCTTCAAGAAAGTGCTCCAATCGCGAAGCAAATTGTGTTTGATGATGCCAGGACGGTGCCTGAGAGCTTATATACCTAGTCCCCTGTGTTGAAGCCGGGCGACAGATTAGAAAACGCGCCCACAAACCAGACCCCCTAGACTCCTCGCCTTTATGAGCCATGTACTTCAAAAATACGCTCTCCTGGACCATAAGCGAGACTGTCAGCCGTGCGCCAACAAGTTCAAAGCTTTCCGCCGTCTTACGATCAATCGTGATTGAGTCACCACTCCAAATCGCATTTTGCTTTGAGAGGTCATTAAAGGCACGCCCTTCTAAAACACCTCCACCTTCACTTGAAATCAAACCAGCCGTAGATAAATTTTCGTACATCCCATGAAACAAAGCTTCAGAGGTTGAGTCCTCATACAAGACCTTAAATTCTTTTGGCTTAGCTGGAGCTTCTTTCTCTAAAGCCAATAGAACCCTCTCCTCTTCGTCAGCTGGAAGACCTTTTAATGCTTTTTTCGTAATCGATTTTAATACTCCATTACGTCGAACCGTCCAGGTATCGTACTTAATTTTCCACACCAACTGGCTCTCCCTCACCTCCTCGCACTGCTTAGCCTGAAAGGCTCTAATCGGCTTCAAAAAAACATTCTCAACCGTTGACTTCCTTTCACCCGAGTCAGCAATAGCAAGAAGCATCAGCGAGGTCGGAGCGATTTGACCATTGGGTTTACGAACATCTACAAGGCCCTGCAAGACAACAGAGATTGCAGTTAGGGCCGCATTTTGAATCAATCCCCGTGGGGCCTGAATATTAGCTTGAGCCTCATTTATTGCAGCATCCAACAAGGGAAACTGCGACAAACTCGGATATGAATAATCTCCGAAATTAGATTTTTTTGCGTTTTGCTGCCTAAAAAAATCAATATACATACATCACCAAAAATATACAAAAACCAATATTAAACAGCCATTGCAGATATAATTGCCGCCATTGAGCCATGACTCTGCCTAGACAGCTTCACACACTCTTCCACCCACGAATTTATTTCGCTCTCAATCCAACGTACAGATACTTTCCCAACACGTATCTGCCTTGGGAATTTCGCATCATAATGACGAGAGGCCACGTTTAGTTTGTTATAAATAGTTGACCTAGAAAGACCCGTGCGCTTTAAAACATCTCTCAAGCGAAGCATAACCAACGTTTCTGATTTTTCATTAAACATCATTGCACCCTTTAGGACTGGACGAGGCAATCCTATAAGCAGCAACTCAAATCTCAAAGAACGTGAGCGTAACGCTTGCTAACGTTACGCTTTTGGAGCTCACCACTTTGACAGCAACTCTGCCCCTCCTTCAAAACAGAGTGCCTCCCCCCATAGCCAGTACTATTCCAGCTATTAATAGCAAAAATAGCAGCCCATAACGCCAAACCTCACATTCAGATACCGCCCACAACGTCCCTCGTGGGGACATTGTTTCGGCAAGCAAGCCTCATTCAAAAAAATCTCAGACCTATATCACCCAGATGAACGCTCAACGATGAGCGCGTCATTCAGCATTTCTGCGTGATACGTGGACTCAGCAAACAGAGAGGAATCATTTATGTACACCCCATGCCCTAGCTGCAATTCAGGACGAGTGGTTACTAAAAATGTGGGTAAGCAAGCAGGCGGTTTGATCGGTGCAGCGGGCGGTGCGGCCAGTGGGGCCGCTGGAGCACTAACGGGTGCGGAGGTCGGTGCCGTTCTGGGCGTGGTCGGTGGGCCGGTCGGGATCGCCATTGGCAGTATCGCCGGGGCTCTGCTCGGTGGACTATTTGGGGGTGTTGCTGGCGGGATAGCCGGAGCCACGCTGGGTGAACAAATGGATGAAAAAATCCTTAACAACTATCAATGTCTGCATTGCGGTTACAGCTTCAGCGTCAACCGTTAAGCCGTTGTGAACAGGCGTCGCTTGTTAATGAAGCGATGCTCTTTTCCATTCATTCGCAAGGAATCATTCCCATGGCTCACCTCGTTGAACAAATGGCTTACGTTGGCGCTACGCCCTGGCATGGCCTGGGCAGCCGCCTCTCCCCAAAACAACCCTTAGAAATCTGGCAACGCGAAGCCGGGATGGACTGGCAGATCCAGGAAAGCCTAGTCCACTTCAAGGCGGATACCATCGGGCACCTGGGAAGTATTCAGACCTTCCCTGAACAGAAGGTTCTCTACCGCTCCGACACCAAGGCCCCCTTGTCGGTGGTCTCCAACCGCTACCAGGTTGTGCAACCCCGTGAAGTGCTGGAGTTCTACCGGGATCTGACTGAGGTCTCGGGCTACGAGCTCGAAACCGCCGGAGTGCTCAAAGGCGGTCGCAAGTTCTGGGCTCTGGCCCGTACTGGGCAAGGTACGACGCTGAAGGGCAATGACCAAGTGAATGGCTATCTGCTGCTGGCCACCTCCTGTGACGGCACCCTGGCCACCACGGCGACCCCGACCACGGTGCGGGTGGTCTGCAATAACACGCTGACCATCGCCCTGGACGGCACCACCCGCGCGATCAAGGTGCCGCACAACACCCGCTTCGATCCGCAGGCGGTGAAAAAGCAGTTGGGTATTGCTGTCTCTCAATGGGACGAGTTCATGTACCGAATGAAAAATCTGGCTGACCGCAAGGTGCAGTGGCATGAGGCCATGGGCTTCTTCATGAACGTGCTGTGTGACGTAACCCCCAATAGCAAACTGCCCGAAGTCCTGCCGAACGAGCGCGCACTGCGCAAGGTCCAAAGCCTGTATGAAGGCGAAGGTCGCGGCGCCACGTTAGAGTCGGCCCAAGGAACTGCCTGGGGCTTGCTCAATGCTGTGACCGAGTACGTTGATCACGAGCGGCGCGCCCGAAGTACTGAATACCGAATGGACTCGGCCTGGTTTGGCCAAGGTGCTGTCATCAAACAACGCGCCCTGCAGGCCGCACTGGAACTCGCCGCCTAGCTCCACTTACTTACTCAACGATTAAAGCGCCTGGTTAGCTTCTGCTGGCCGGGCGTTTTTTATGCCGCATAGGAAAACATCATGGGCACGCAAACTCTGCAACAACCCAGCAGCAAACCCCGTCCGGCGTTGCGCCTGGTGGGCACCAAACAACTGCCGCGTGAGGACTGGCTGGCAGTACGCAAGCTAGGTATCGGCAGCTCGGATGCGGCCGCTGCCGTCGGGCTTAACCCGTACAAGTCCCAGCTGGAACTGTGGATGGAGAAAACCGGGCGTGACACTTCACTGCCCAAGCTCGATCCGCAAGACGAGGAAAGCCCGGCTTACTGGGGCAACATTTTGGAGCCTATCGTGGCGGCGCATTACACCAGACGTAGCGGTCACCGGGTGCGACGGATCAATGCCGTGCTGCAACACCCGGCTCCGCAGTTGAACTGGATGCTGGCCAATATCGATCGTGAGGTGATCGGCGCGTCAGAAGTGCAGATTCTCGAATGTAAAACCGCCGGCATAAACGGCGCACGCCTCTGGAAGGAAGGTGTGCCCGAGTATGTGCAGTTGCAGGTTATGCACCAGCTGGCCGTCACCGGCAAGCAGGCGGCGGATGTGGCGGTACTGCTCGGTGGTCAGCACCTGGAAATCCATCGCATCGAACGCGACGAGTCACTGATTGCTCGGCTGATCGACTTGGAAAGGCTGTTTTGGGATTACGTCGTCAGTGATACCCCACCGTCGGCAGACGGATCTGCCTCGGCGGAGCAGGCGTTGCGCTGCCTGTATCCACAGGACAGTGGGCAAAGCCTGGACTTCAGCCAGGACACGCTGCTCTGTACAACCTTTACCGAGCTGCAGAGCGTGCGCGAGTCGATTGCTCTGCAGGAGAAGCAGGAAGCTCAGCTCAAGCAAACGTTGCAACAGGCCATGGGCTATGCCAGTCGGGCGATCTTCGCAACTGGCTGCATCACTTGGAAGAAAGCCAAAGACAGCGTGGCCCTGGATATCCCCCGTCTACTGAAAGAAAAGCCCTATTTGCAAGTGCGCTACTCGACCACCAAAACCGGCAGTCGGCGTTTTCTGCTGGCCTGAGCGTTCCTTCGCTCTTCCCTTATTCCCATGCCCTTTCTCTCCAACGCCACCCTGGCCGTTTGCGCGGTCTCGGTGGCGTTTTTATTTCAGATACAGGAGAACTCCCATGCTCAAAGGTTTAGCCATCACCCCCCCGATTTTGGGCCGCATTTCCATCGGCAAGGTCGTCGAAAAGAATGGCAAGCGTCTGCCGGAGAAAGACGATCAGTTCACCCTCACCACCCAAGTACAGGGCCGCGACGGCTGGTTACTGCATCCCCTTAACGAAGAACTACGCAATGGCCAGGACGGCAAGCTGCGCAGCATTCCGATCCGGCTGCTGTTCAACGAGCCCGACCTCAACTTTCGGGCTGACTACAGCCTGTTCGACCGCACTACAGGACGACCACTGTGCGTCGGCAATGGCGAGACCTGCAAGCGTTTGACCAAGGACGGCATCCAGTCGTTGCCCTGCCCGTCACCGGATGGCTGTTCACTGGCTCAAGGCAATGCCTGCAAGCCCTACGGCCGGCTGAACGTGGTGATTGGCGATGACGATCCGCTGGGCAGTTTTGTCTTTCGCACCACGGGCTACAACAGCATCCGCACCCTGGCAGCGCGCCTGCATTATCTGCAAGCCATCTCCGGCAATCGCCTGGCCTGCCTGCCGCTGGAGTTGCGTCTACGCGGTAAATCCACCCGTCAGAGCCATGGCACGCCGATCTTCTACGTGGATATCACAGTACGCAGCGGGCTAAGTCTAGAAGACGCCTTACTGGCAGCCAAGCAACTGGAGGAAACCCGGCAAGCAGCAGGATTTGACCAGAGCGCCTTGGATCAAGCGGCACGACAGGGCTTTAGCAACGGAGCCTTTGAAGACAGCGATGAGGACACCGGGGCCATCGTCGAGGAGTTCTTCCCCGCAGTTGAACATCAGACCATCCCTGTAGAGCCCCAAGCCCAACTGACAGCGCCTGCCAAACCCTCACTCGCCCAAAAGCTGGAATCCAAATCCCTCCAAAGCGGCAGTGACCACTCTGCTCGCACCCACTGATCACACTTCCAACCTGACCCAAGGTCTTCCAACTCAAGAGAATCCCCAGGAAATATCACAAACTCAAAGCAGGTGAGACGACCGGCACCTATGTCATGGAATCAACGGTCACCGAGGCCGACATTCTGCAGATGGCTCTACAACTGGCAATGAGTCGCCTGTCTAAAGGCCGGGCACTGACTGAGCCCAAGTAGGCCTTCAGCCACCTACAAACACTGCTGCAGTACCACGAGTACGAAGTCTTTGCTTTGCTACTGCTCGACACCGAGCACCGGGTAATAGGCTTCAGGGAGCTATTCCGAGGCACGTTGGATGGGGCGAGCGTGTACCCAAGGGAGGTAGTCAAGATCGCTCTCGAGCACAACGCCGCGGCCGTAATTATGGTTCACAATCATCCCTCCGGCGATCCAGAGTCCAGCCAAGCGACCGCACGCTCACCACCACCCTCAAGAACGCCCTCAATATGGTCGGCACCCGAATATTGGATCATGTGGTGGTAGGCCATGAAGGTTGCGTGTCGTTGGCTGAACGGGGTTACCTGTAACCGGCGAGCATAGCCACTCCGTCCGCTAGACTGCCCTGGTCGATACCTGGGCGGTCAGCGGCCGTCTCATCCCCACTTATTTTTTGTTATGGACCATCGGTTGGCACTAGCCCTTGTTGTAGCCAAAACCGTCGCTACTCTCACCAAAGACTCTTGTGGCCCTCTATGGGTGTATTCGGCTTATCATTTAGATGAGCCGAATCTGCGTGTGCCATCTTTGTCAAATCACGCCAAAGCCTTTTGAGCGGCCAGTTTGAGCGTCCGGCGAAGGCTTTCGCATTCATCCAGCAGTTTTTCCAGCCCTGAAGATTCAAACATTTGCTCGGAAAGTGGGAACGCCTTATCGATGCGGTCGAACAATGCCGTCCCACCTATTTCTAGCGCATCGAGCTTGAAGGCATTCAATTCACCCTTGCGGCTTTCCCGTTGCCCAATGTCGGTTTCGATTGCTTGTTTATAGTCGTCGAACACCGCATCGAGTTTGTTATCGATCTTGCTCACGACATCCACCTTGCGATTGATCGAACGCAGGAAGTCGGCAAATGTCCGACCGCTGGCTGCGTATTCTTTCTTGCGCGTTGATGAGTAGGCGCACATGCCTACGAAGTCGATTCCGGCGAAGCTCAGGTCGTCGGTCACTTGCTCCATGATCTGGTCGATATCCTCCAAGGATTTGACATCGGCCTTGTTCAACACGATGTAAAGCGATTCGCCGCGAAACGGTGTTGCTTCGATAAATTCGATATCGGACTGGTCGATGGTACCCGCTGGATCGAGCCCGATCACCCAGACGAGTGCGGATGCCTGATTGACCAGCGACGCGGCCGTACTCCGGTCCGCGGCGGCTGCTCCGCCGAATGTGCCAGGGTTGTAGCCTGGCGTGTCGATTATGCACAGGTTGCCGAACAGATCGGGTTCCATGGGCACCTTGAGACTGATGAAGGGCAGGATGCGCCTCAAGTCGAACCCGAAGGCCTTGACGTACTCGTGGGACATTGACGCGTAAAGGTTGGGTTCCAGATCAATGGAACCTCCGTTGTACGAATAGCCTTTGATTCGGGTTTCTTGCGAACAAACCACGTAACTGGGCACAACTGTCACAGGGTTGATCCCCGTTGCCAGTTGCACGCTCGTGTCCTTGATGAAGCTGTTGACGAAGGCCGACTTGCCGCTGCTGAACCCGCCCGCGATGCTCAGGATTGTCTTGCCGGCAATGCTTGGAAAATTAGTGACCATCTGCATTTCGGCGAGTATTGCCTGCATCGCCAGTACGGCTTGAGCCTCATCCGCCAGCGATGACTCCCGAGCGGCGAAGTCCATGTAATCACTATTGATCAGTTCGGCAAAGGCGACGAGCGCGCTGTTGCGCGGCGGTTCCTGGGCTAGAACTTTGCTGACCAGCGCAAACTTTTCAGTCAGCGACAGATGTTGTTGGTTGATGTCTTCGTAGTTGCTCTCCAGATGCTGGTGTGAGGTTTTGAGTTGATTGGCCAGATCCTCCAGCAGATTGACGCTCTGCTCTTTGGAAAGCAGCTGGTTTTTATGGTCCTCAAGAAAGGTCTCGAGTTCAGCAATCTGCGCCAGAGCCTGGGCCTTGCGTTCTTCCAGCTCCAAAGCGTTCGCCTCGGCCTGCGCCAGCGCAAGAGCGGCTTGCGCATGCCTGGCTTTCTCCTCGGCTAGCGCTTTTGCTGTTGATACCAGGCTAACCTGCTCCGCCTGCAGCTCCAGGGCGAGGGACTCGTTGCGTAGTTGCAACGCCTGGATTTCGTCTTTTTGCTCGACACATTGTGCAGCCATCTGCTGATTGGAACTGTGCAATTCATCGATCTGATTTTGCGCCTCGATCAGGTGCACTTGAAGATCATTGATGCTCTGGTCTCTGGACAGCAGTTGTTCATTGAGGCCCTCAAGCGTGGTTTCCAGTTCGGCAATTTTTGCCAATGCCTGCTGCTGCCGCGCTTCCATTTCTCTGGTGTTGGTTTTGGCCTGGGCCAGAGCGACCATGGCTCTCTGGAGTTTGGCTTTTTCCTGAGCAAGCGCTTCGGATATTGAGGCCAGGTTGGTCGTAGCTTTATGCAACTGATCGGCAAGTGATTCGCCATGCGACTGCAGTGACTTGATGTCATTGCTCTGCGACTCGCATTGTTGCGTCAGCTGTTGGTTGTGACCATGCAAGGTGTCGAGTAGGCCTTGTGCGTCGAGCAAGTGTGTTCGAAGTTCTTCGGCCAGTTTCTTGCGCTTGAACTGCCAGAACCGGGAGATCGATTCGACTAACGGCAGTGCGTCATCATTGATGCGAGGAGGATTGATCACAGGGTGACCTCTTCGGTCTTGCGAGCCAATTGTTCCAGCCGGTAGAGGGTTTGTGCGGCGTTGTTGACCTGATCTTTAAGTACATTGATCTTACGTTGGACTTCATCGACGAAAGAGTCGGAGACGGTCGTGGGGGCGTTACGCTCCACTCTGCTGATAAAGGCACTAATTTTGCTTTTTACTTTGCTGCCCAGTAAACCTACAAAATCGTCTGCGGCATCTTTAAATTGCTCTGCCTCGTAATCTTTGAGGGTTCCACGATTTTTCAGTTCATCGGGCAGGTCGATACCCAGATCGAAATCTTCGTCCGGAATCGCGTCGATGACTGAAAGTACGGCCTGTTTGATCATCTGAGCGTTGGTGTCTGTTCCCAGAACTTCACGAATTCTGGGCGTGAGCGTTTTACTCAGTTCTTCGTTCAATCGTTGATGGGAGCTTTCGATCTTCGTACTTAGTTCATCTTGTATTTCGTTCATGAAACCTTTAATTGCGGATACGACATGGCTGCTAATGATCTTGGAGCGTGTCTCGGTTCGCTCAGTGGTGCCCCCTGTTCCCAGTTTTCGGGCGAGCCAACCGAGGGCGCCGGGGTTTTCCCGGGTGACAGTGGTGGTATAGGTGCCATCGGCCTTTTCGATCTTGGCTTCAGACTGTTGCAGAAGGCTGTCAGCGATCTTGCGCATGTCGTCACGCAGCTTCTGACGGTAATTGAGCATGCTGCCTTTAAAGCTGAAGTCCAGTTCCAGAGACAGGTCCAGTCGCTTGGACTCCAATAATCCACGCTGCGCGTCCAGTTGCTCGATATTTGCGTTTTTGACTAGCGCAATCTGGTTGCGAGCCAGGTTGATAATCTGGGCCTTGAACTCCTCCAGACTCTTTTGCTTGCTGGTGGTCAGGTTGCCCAGTTTTTGCCGGGTGATTTCTGCTTTCTTTTCACGCACCTGAGCAAGCACGGTTTTGATCGCATCGATGTTCGCCAGGCTGTCGAGGCTGTTCAACGACAGATCACGATTATCGCGAGTGAAGTAGTCCGGGTAATCACCGCTCAGGTTGGCCCAGGTCACCTGTTCGTTGGAGTCCCATGTCTGGGGTGTGTCGAAGCGGCGATTGAGGCTGTGACACAGACCAGAGCTGTGCAGCAGATTGCGATGCACCGAACTGATGAGGTTGTCGAACACGGCTCCGACTTCCGGGCTGTTGCGCTTGAGATCCGTCAGCGTGCTTTGTGCCCGCGACGATAGATGACCACGGATGGCTTCAAGTGCATCGCTCAGACGAGCGCGTTTTTCGCTGCCATACAGCTGGGTATCGACCTGGCTGGCGACCAGCACCAGTTCCTGAATACCTTCTTTCTGCGTGATGCGACCCATGACTTCGAGGTCTTGTTCATTGAGGAACTGCCCTGCCGGGCTGACGATAAACACCACGTCACAGGTTTTGAGCAGTTCAACGGTTCGTTCTTCACGGGACTGAACCGGATCGTTCATTCCGGGCGTGTCGATGATGCAGATATCGCGCAGCGCTTCGAGCGGCATAAAAATATGCACGGTCTTGGTGAACGGCATGAACTCTCCGTTGGCACCGACATAATTGTGCAGGCGCTCGGCCAGTTCCCTGGGCGTGTTGGCCTGGATCTCGCTGCGTGAATGCAGGGCGGCCAGCTCCAGTCCGGACTGTTGCATGCGCTGATATTGGTCGTGAGCGGCGAACAGACCTTCGTCGCGCTGAACGTCGCTCAAGGCTTTTTTATTGGCAAGAACGGTCAATTCCTCAATATTGACCGGCGCACCGTTGGCCTGCGCCCTGCGCCGCTGCACCAGATCGTCCAGATACTGGATCTTGAGTGCCGCGAGACGTTGCTCGTACTGACTGGCCTTCAATTTGATCGTGGTAATGTCCGCTTCACTGTAAAACTCGACCTTGGCCTGAAACACTTCGCCCCAAGTGATGGTGGTCAGTGCCGCAGTCATGGGCGTTGCCGCCTTGGGTAGAATGGGCTCACCGTCGAAGACCAGTGCGTTAAGCAAAGACGATTTGCCTGCTTTGACGCGACCGACGATGCCGATGTTCATCAGCCGATTCTGGTCCTGCAGTGTCCGGCAAACCTCATCAAGTTGTTGCGGATGGTCGATACTGTTCATCCGCTTGAAGTGATCGAGTTCGCGTCCGAACAGGTCCTGATTGCTTTCAGCAAGCCGGTGCAACTCTTCGCTGAAAGTAATGAGTGCTTGGTGGTTCATGAGTTAGTCCGCCTTACTTGTAGAGGTGTTCATTCGCAGTGTTTTTCACTGCGTTGGAGAGGCCTTCAAGCGCGGCGGTTTTCTCACTGATTTGTGCTTCGCGCTGCAGGTTTTCCTGGGCGATGGTGCTGACGATATGTTTTTGTTTGTTGATCTGTTCTTCGAAGCCGTCGCTGATTTTTTTCAACATGGCATTGAGCTGCTCGTCGACGATTGCCGGAATCTTTCCACGCAGTTCCGCCTTGATGTTGGGGAACACTTCGCCGGTCAGCTTTTGCCGGAACTTTTCCCGCTCATTACCACCGTTGAACATCTTGATGATCTCGGGCAGGAAGATGATGACCAATTCCAACAACGGATTGACCACCGACGTGGTGACGGCCAGAACGGTGGAGAGGCTGCGGTACAGTCTGACGTTTCCAGTCTTGTCGTCTTCGGAGCGATTGCTCAGGCGGGACGACCAGTCGCTCAACATTTCAGTGGTTCGTTCCAGCGAAAACCTAACTTTGTTCGAGAGCTCTTCGCTCCAGTTGCCGCTGATATCCAGCGTCGACATCTGACTGCTCGTTGCGTTCAGGTTGCTAGCGATACGATCAACCATGCTGCTGGATATTTCCTGAACTTCAGACTTGATGTTATTGGCCAGACTGCTGCGAATGATGTCGGAGATGGCGGTGCTCAGCCCTTGCTGGTTTTTACCCATACCCAGGCTGACCAACTCTTCCAGGGCATTGTTGAGTGCATTTTCGACACCACGCAGGCAGCGGTCGAGCATCTTGCCCGAATAGCGCTCCTTTAGGTCTGATTCGACATCCTTGCGTTGCTCCAGCAAACTGACCAGTGCCTGATCCAATGAACGAGCAGCTTGTTCGCTTTCGGCCTTGTCCTTTTTGAGCATGCTCAAGGCCAGATTGATCTGCGCCACTACGTCGATGTTCTGATCTTTGAGAACGTCGATGAAAAGGTGTGAAAACAGCGCTTCGGGTTGCAATGCTGTCAACGCACGGGTCAATTCCTCGCCGCCACGATTACCCACGGCAACCGAGGCGCAATGCTCGCCGAAATACACGGACAGCTGGTCATCGATGTAAGCTCGAACTTCATCCACCTGGTCGGCAGCGCGCAAATTGCACTTGCTCAAAAGAAAAGTGAAATCGGTGTTGTAAGTTTTCAACTCGTCGAGTTTACGCAGCATGGATTGCGTGATGTTGCCGTCTTCAATGCTGGTCAGAACCACAAAATGCACCCCACGCGGCAAGTAGTAAGCGATAGCCTTGTTGTGGTTTTCCAGCGAGGAGCCGAAACCCGGCATATCGACCAGCACCAATGGAGCAATAGCCTTCAAGGCTTCACTGTCGATGTACAGGCGCAAATGCGAAAACTCGCTGGAGCGACGATTGATCGAACTCAAATCTTCGACAGGCAAACGTTCCTGCGTACCATCGGGCTTGATTGCCAGCAGATAGGGTTCCGGGGAATAACGCAGTTCGGTCGCCAGCTCGGTTTCCGGAGCAATCCCGACGGGCAACACTTCACAGCCCATCAGCGCATTTAATAAAGAACTCTTGCCTGCACTGAAGGCGCCGATCACGGGAACTACCAGCTCGGTCTCCATTACTTTTGGAAGCAGGCTCTGATCGAATAAAAATTCTTGGCCTTCGAGCAGCCCCTGCATTTTCTTCAAGTAAGTGGCGAACTCTTTTTGACTCTGAAGCATGGTGATAGTCCTTTAAGTGCTGGTGTTGTCGCGAGGCACTTGAGATCAGTGTCGAGTGCCTGCACGATCAGATATTCAAGTGTCTGCTGGCCTTTTCCAGCAGTGTCGCGAGGACTCCGGCCCTTGAAAGCTGCAGATCCGGATTGCCGCATTTCGGGCATTTTTGATACCAGTCACCGGGTCCAAGTGCATCACTGGTCGGCGCTTTTGTTTTACTCCAGGCGCATTGATTGCACCTGAAGGTCATGAGAGAGGGTGGCAAAGGCATACGCACATCCTTGTTTGTTGAGGCGTCAGTCGAACATCGACGCGATACCTGACGGACCATCGCTTTTCGAATGAGATAGCGTTTTGGTCACCTCCTTAAAGTCGGCTCGATATACTCGGGGCGCATGATGGCACTATGATTTCGTATCGTAAACTGTCAATAACCCATGCACGATCCGCTTTTTTTTTGGAGGGAGTGGCTATTCCAAAGCGCTTACGCTCCCGGATATTCCACTTCAATTGCCTGATCAAACTCCCCGCCATACATCGAATAATCCTGTGGCACGCGTTCGATATCCGTGCCCAACGGGTTGCAGTCTTGCAATCGTGAATCATCTGCCCGAAGTCGTGCAGCTTCAGGTATTGGATCAGCAGCACCAACGCGATGACACCCATCGCTAGCAAGGCTCCTGTCGAAATAACATCCGACATTGTCATGTCCACATCCTTTCGTGAGCTCAATTGATCTCGAAGACAGGCTAAGAATGTGTAGACTTACACGACAGGTCCACAATGTAGACTTATACAGGTAAAGTTTTCGCACAGATGGAAACTGATGATTGAGCGTTCTGTATCGGCATTTTCAGCCTTGAAAACACCCACTGCCTTGATTTCAATGGGCGCCAGTGGCGGGCAATGACAAGCGCTGGCCTGTGGGCGAAGTTGGTTTGAAAAACACAACGAAAGACATGACAAAAAAGATTACACATACTGCACAAAAGACAATTTCGCATCATCCGTATAGGTGTTGGCAGCCACCCGAAAGCATGACTGCCCTCCCTAAAAACGCCCTATGCAGTCTCGGGCACCTGGGTCGCGCCATCATTGACTGCCTTGCACAGCATGTTGACGAGGGCCATTTCAGCCGGCGTTTTGCAGCGGATAGCAGTCAAGGCAGGACTTGCGACGATACAGGCCAGCGATTTGGCGCGACTGATTGCGACGTTCAACCGGTTCTTTGAGTAGAGAAAACCGATGTCGCGGGGCAGATAGTCTTCGTTTGAGGTCGCCATCGAGACGATCACAATCTCCGCCTCCTGCCCCTGAAACTTGTCCACCGTACCGACCCGGGCGCCCTCCGGGAGCAGGCGCTTTATCAGCTGAACCTGGAGGTTGTACGGCGCAACAACAAGAATGTTGTCCCTGCCGATCACATGTTGCTCACCCTTTTTGTTCTGAAATGACCGCCCCAGGAAGTACTGATAGAGATCACGCACCACAGTCGCCTCCTCCTCAGAACGTTGGCTATTGCCGTCATGAGTGACCGGGCAAAACATCAGGCCGCTGTCGGGGATTTCAGGGTGCTGACCATCGAGTATCAGGACTTGTCGCTCATTGCCAGCTGCTGCAGACAGTTGTCCTTCATAGACGGCTTCAGACACGAATGAACAAACGGCCGGATGCATACGCCAACTCTGGGCAAGGAAGACCCCACGGTCGGCCGGGATGGTCGCAGCACCATCAAGTAGATAGTCGAGAATCGAGTCACCGGAGCGCCCCGGATGAGCGCCCTTGATCGGTTGCGAAAGCTGCATCTGATCGCCCATCAGGACGATGTTGCGCGCCGACATACCCATCGCGATCAGGTTCGCCACACTCACCTGCCCTGCCTCGTCGATAAACAGGTAGTCCAGCTCGTCCGTAAAGGTTTCATCGGCAAACAGCCAGGCCGTTCCGGCGATCAGCGAAACCTGATCACTCCAGGCTGCGAGGAACTGCTTTCTGTTTTCGATGGACCGGATGCAGCGCCCATCAAACTCCGACTCGGCGTCCTTGGAGCACTTTTTCAAACCATTGAACTGCAAGCCTTCCTCCTCTGCCTGGGTTTCAATGGCCGACAACAGATTGTTGATCGCGTGATGGGAGTTGGAGGTTATGCCAATGCGCTTTCCGGCGCGCAGTAAATCGACGATCACATGCGATCCCGTATAGGTTTTCCCAGCCCCCGGCGGTCCCTGAATAAACAATGTACTGTCAGTAAGATTGCGAACGGTTTGCTTGATGGCATCGAGCGGTGGCAACTGCGCAGCCAGCAGGCCATCTCCCGGATTGACGCCAGCCACGGACGGCGCTCGACGATGAAGAAAATCGTCCAGCGCCTTGAACCCACCACCCCCCGTCAGAAAGCTATCGGCATAACGAAACAGGGCTTCGCGCATTACCGATGAGTCAATCGGGCCACCCGGTCCCATATCGAAAACAGCGCCTGAAGCTGGCTCTTGTGTGGCCTTGAAGGTCGCCAGCCGGTTCTCGACATCAAGCTCGTGCAAATTGATACGACCCAGCGTTTCGACCACGACCCCTTCGGAGCCGGCGCGAAGCTTGGTCTCTTGTTCGGGAAAGCGATACTGATAGAGAAAGGATCTTTTCTCGGGTACAGGCGGCTGATTGGTACGCTCCAGACCCGCCAGACTTTCGATGTCATCCATGAGCTCGTCACGTGACATATCCTGACGCTGGAACATGTCCCACCAAACCGGCTTGTCGGCACGCCGATGGAAGTCCAACAACTGGAAAACCATCTCTTTGGCGCGGGCATTCTCGTCCCACTGCGCCTCATCTTCCGGGAGTTGCCCCAGTAACGCCTGGTGATAGCGCTGCAAGCGGATCTCGATTTCGTTAACGCCAGCGGCAACGGGCTCTTCAGCCGTATCCGCAACAGCAATATGCCCCCGTCCTGCCGTCGTCGGACGAATGTGCAGCAACCAGTTACGCAGCAAGAACGTCGAGCGCACATCGTCTTCGTTGTAACGCTCGATCTTCTCCAGCAACTCTGGGTCCTGGTTTTTTTTCCAGCGCTCATAAAACACGATGCTGGCGCCCGCACTGGTGACTTCACCATCGCGCTTGGGCATGTAGAAATGCTCGATGTACTTGATCGAGTAACTGGGCTCGGAGACCCGAATCGCCTCCCGCACCACCTTGTACAGATCGATCAGCTTGCCGTTGCGCAACAGCCAGTCTACTTGCGCCTCGCGTGTACCATGCTGGGTCATCAGGCGCTTGATGGCAGTCTCTTCGTAACTGGCGTAGTGGTAGATATGCGCGCCTGGGAAACGCTGCAGATGAGCCATCAAAAAATCAATGAAACGTTCGAACGCCAGTTTTTCCTCGGCTCGCGAATGCGCCCAGAAAGCTTCGAAACGCTGCTCTCCGGCTTCGTCGATATACAGACCGAACAGATACTCAAGGCCGCCTTCTTCCAGCGGATCCCCTTCCATGTCGAAGAACAGATCGCCCTCGACCGGCTCAGGCACACGGGCAAACCCGCGATTGAAGGCTGTCGCGGGCAGTAGCTCATAAAGCGGCTTTTCGCTTGAACGCCCTTGAAACTGCAAGCGTGCCTGATGTCGCAACTTAACCAGGGTGTCGCGGGAAAGCTTGGGCACGTGCAGCTCATCGCCGCTCTGCGCCAGTTGCGTCAGCGTGGTCACGCCAACTGATCGCAGTTTTTTGATCTGGGTCTTGCTGATGTTTGCGACAAAGGTCAGATGATCATCGTCAATGCGTTGCTGTTTGCAGCGCTCACGCCAGGGACAGAAGCCGCAATGGGCGCAGGGTTCCGGGTAGGTCGACGCGGCCGCCGTGTTACCGACGGAGGCCTCGAAACGTTGCACGACCTGCTCGAAGTAATCCGCGTAATCAGCTACACGAAATGAATGCTCAGTCATTGCCGAATCACCCAACACCACGTGCATGTGCTGCGGAGCAATGCCCTGGATAGGGATCAGCATTCGCGAGTAAAGCGCCATTTGCACAATGAACTTGGCTTTCGGACTTTTCGCCAGCTTGGTGTCGATAACCTCGTAGCTGTAGTCGCCCAATGTGGAAGGAACGGCAACCTTGCGCAAAAAATCAGCGTGACCGATGTAGTTACCTTCCTGCAGCGCACCTTGAAAAATCAGGTCGACACCCGCCTGCATGGCTTTGATCGTTTGTTCAACTTTTTCTGCGAAGCTTTTTTCCCCACCTTCGGCGATATCAACCACATCACCATGCACTTGCCGCAAACTCTCAAGATACGCCGCCTCATGCTCAAGGCCTTTTTGCTGAATCAGCCGATTTTCATCACTCTCGACCACTTTCTCCATAGGAGAGACGAGGTGCTGAAGGTCCAGCGAGGTTAGGTGCCGACACTCGAGAAAGTTGCAGATATCGGACGCGGAGTAAAGACGAGTGCCACTTTTCAGCTGCATAAGGATGTCCTTTTCAGAATGATGTGCGGCCGATCAGAGCTCGAGCTCTGTACCAAAAAAACGATCAAACAGCTCAGTGGGTTGAAACGTGTCGTCCAGCAAACCGAAGTGTTTGCCGACGCCTCGGCCGACATTCATAAGCGTATTGGCGGAGTGCTTCTTACCTGCGAATCCAGAGTCGATCAAATACGCAACTCGCTCATCGGCACTCATCTCCATGCGATAGAGTTGGCCGGTAAGATAAACGTCGACCAGGCATACGCTTTCCCGCTCTTCACCAACGGTGAACGTATCGAGAACCTCGACACAGCGTGCCGCGCACAAACCACGCTCACCACCAGCAACGATCTGCTCCAGAGCCGTCATTGACCGCCGGAACAGATCGAACTCACCGCTGGCGAAGGGAAAGCAATAACCCGCGGCAGATTCGGTCGTTAATGGCTTTTTGTTGGGGCGGGCCGGTTTCGCCATCAACCAGCGAACAAACTCGTTCTTCTCGTCAGCAGCTGCGCTGTTTCTGAACACGAGGTAGTCCTGCAGAACTTGGGTAAACGGATGTCCGGTCGGTACCCAGCCACGACCACTGATCGACTCGCGCTCATCGTCTGCATCGTCTTGCACATGGTCGCTCACGGAGTCACTTGCAGAAAGCGGCGTCGAGTTGAACGCCTCTGGCATACCAAAACACCGCAAGTCATAACCCAGCATGAACAAACTGGCCTCAAACGCATGGCAACGCGCAGGCAATGCCCCTTGGTCTGCAAACCAGCCTGGACGCTCTTCCAGGACCGCACGAATGATCCAACCCAGGCGCACCTGCCACTTGGCCCATTCCTCGTAGGATCTCGCTCCAAACTGAGGGGCGGAAATACAATCTTTAAAATCTCCAGGGTTTCGCAACTGACTGCCACGCGCAGCGCCCGACGGGAAAGCCAACAGCGGTATTCCCTTCTGGGTCCACTGCTGGCGAAACAAGGAGTACAACATGGCTATCGCAGCGCCTACGCGGCTGTCATAAATGGGCGACCCCGATGTATCGTACAAGGCGTGAATTTTGGTCAGACCGGCATCGAAACGCTCAACGCTGCTGGCATCGAGATCGTTCAGGTCATTGTTGCCGTCGAGCGACATGCGCCCGGCCATCGCCTGAAGATAGCTCGTCAGCTCGCCTTTTGCCGCCAGCCCGTGCAAGAACACAATGGCACCACGCACGCCACCCCAATGAAGAATCTGCAAACAGGCTTGTAGCGTGTGTTGTTCATTACCAGCGTTGACCGCGCTGGTCAGCCACTCGCGCAATTGTCCGAGGGAGCGCTGGGTTTCGCCCCAAGTTTGTGAATCCACCAGTCTGTGGTTGCTGTCTTGCCAGTTCGCCTTCCAGTGATAGTGCTGAATGACTTGTTCGAAACCCTGCACCTCGGCCTTTAAACCGCCGGGCACGAACTTGCTGGATTTGAAGTTCAGCTTGAAGGTGAGCTGCGGCAAATGCTCCACCAGCCACACGACAAAAGACTCGACTTCAGGTTGTGCCAGGAACTGTTCGCGCTTCATGCAGATCGCCTTGCGGGTAGTATCGAATGGCCACACCCTAAGCAAAAGAACAGGCTCCGTCCACGGTGATTGCCCATACAGGTAAACAAATGGAGCAGGTTCTGTCGGCTGAGGTAGTCGCTTTGGCATCACACCAGCGTTTAGCCTCATGATATGTAATGTTTCTAGACAGACCCAACACGTTTACACACCGCCAAAAACCTCAAGGATTGGCGGCCCAAGGACTTTCAAGTGCTCAAAGCCATCCATCGTCAGGACCGTGAAGGTCATCATTCCAACTTCACCTTACGCGTTCATCGCACGTTGAACTGGCTAAAAAGTGTCGCGCAAGCTGACAATTTCCCTGAACAACCTGGACCTTGAAAGGATTTGGGTAAGAGCTTCAAGCGGCGAGTGCCGCTTGGCTTGTTGATGGGGTCTAGGGCTGAGTTGCCATCTTCGGAAGCGCGAGAACGCGCCCCAAGTAGCTGTCCAGCTTGTCGCTCACCTCAATACTGCGATCCTTGAAAAGCGAAATTGCTTTATCAAGTTTCTCTGCAAGCATGTCTCGATGCATGCCCTTCTTTGCCACGGCGTACACCATGTTCAAGATAGGTATTATTTGAAAGACTGTTTCTGCCAGGTTATCGGTCCAATCCCATTTCAACAGATCTGCTGCGATGATTTCACGGTCATAATCTCGCAACGTTTCACGATGGAACTGCTGGGCACCAAATAGCACTCCTAACCCATTAAAAATAACCTGCGCCTCGCGGGTGACGCCGACCATCCAGCTCTTTAACTCCACCGCCATCTCTTTAGAGTTTGAAGCTGCGAAATCGGCCACCTTGGTGTGTACTTTCGAGTAGTTGCTGAAAAATCCGGCTTCCTGATCATAGAGTTTCAGAACTTTTTCTTTCCAATGATCAGCCCGAATATTGCAGCGCCTGAGAAACTGCGCTCGTATCTTGCCAATCAGGTTGGCCTTCACACTGGCCATGATCGCCTGTAACAAAGCGGCATCCCCGAATGCCGTAGTCTCTCGACCATTCCTGAGCTTTTGCCCCAGGTTACTGACGTCAACAATCGCGCCACAGTTTGGCACCTTGCTCTGCAGATAATTACGAACGTCTCGTCTCTCGCTATCGGAAGCGATATCCGATTTTGTAAGGGCGAACACTACGTTAAACCCTTGCTCGATCAGCGGGTTGATGACTGCCTTGAACTCGTAATCCTCGACACGCGCTCCCTTGGCGCTGATGCAGTAGATGACTGTATGGAACCAGTCGGTGATCTGTCCTTGATCCTCACGCTCATGTGCTTCCTTAATGATCAGTTCGCGCCAGTCTTCGGCTTTGTCAGCTTCAATGCCCCAACTGTCATGCACCACCATCTTGAAATCATTCAGAACAATGGGTGGGTACGGGTAAATTCCACAACCTTTTGGGTCAGCCGCCTTAGGCGTGACAGGTCGACCCGCACCCGCTTCGGCGATTTTTTTGCCCCAAAGGTAATTCAGCAACGAGGACTTCCCGCACCCTGACTTACCCAAGATAAGAACGTTAATCTGAGACACGGCGTCAGCCCCCTTTCATCTTCGCTTTGATCAGCTCGGAAATCAGATTGCTGTCAAAGTATTCTGCAATGTCCTTGACCACGCCATTCAGATCATCCTCCACTACGCGCTCACACACTTCGGTCACGGCGTAACCTACCGCACCAGTAATGGCCGATGCGATCGAAGCATTAATGGCAGCACCTACGGCACTCCCGGCCCCGGGAATAAACTTGATGAGATTGCCTGCCAGACTACGACCCAATTGCGCGATCAGCTGTGAAAAAATGCCACCGGCGGCAAGGGATTTAATACTTGGCATGTTCCAGATAGAAGCCAGCCGCGCGATCATAGTGATTTGGTTGCCGACCAGAAGCGGAGCATCGGAGAAAGGGATCGGACTTGCTGCAATAGTCGCTGCACTCGCCACGTGCTGAGCAATTACCATGTAGGACTGTTTGCGTTTGAGCTCAATTCCGCTCCTTGTAGAGCTGATAAAACCTTCCTTGAGCGAATCATCCAGATGGTTGTGTGCCCACGTAATCAAAGGCTCCACGGTCAACCCCACCGAGGCATCGGTTGAGAACTCAAAGACTGTAACCTTGGGGCACTTGTCTTTGACCACGGCGATAAGAGTCTGGCTATCGTCCTCAGAAACTTGATCGACCTGCGTCATGATTACCGCAACTGGAATCTTGCTGGCGACAATCTCGTTGATCGTTTTGGTATCGATATCAAAAACGCGGTGGTTAGCGACACTGATGCAGTACCAGGCCAAGTGAACCTGATCCTCAAGTTCTGGAGCTCTCGTTTTGACGAAGTCAACGACCTGCTCCTTGTATCGCTTCTGCGCCTCTTCGCCAGACTCATAACCTTCACTATCGAATATGCGAATCAGCTCATTTTCGTATTTTTCGATTCCTTTAGTGACAGGACTTCCAGCACCTACACCCGCAAGCGCTTCACCAAACGTCGCATTCACCAAAGAGCTCTTACCTGCACCCGTCCCGCCTAAAACGAGAATGTTGGGCTTCTTGATCTTGCTGCGAGCACTTTTGAATTCGTTAGCGAACTTCTCGCCGAAATCTTCATCGTCCTTAAAACCGCTCATGCAAACGCTCCTATGAAATAGTTTTGCCTACTGTATCGCCCAAAAAAATAAAAAGTTGAGCTCCGCAGAAAAACAATCTTGATGACGCTGGGAAGGTTGAAAATGCCGTCCATTTTTTCTCGGATAACGCCCTGCAGTGGATCTTCTGCACTGGATAGAGTTCGCGTATTAACGACGCTATGGGTCATCCGATGGCGTCTTCTGTAAACCGTCGATGTCCATTATTAGAGACAGCGCGACAGGTTGTGTCGCACGCCCATGCTGTTTTGCGTTCAGCTCGTTTTTGTAATTCTTGATGATCCAACCTCAGCCCCCCCCAACAAAGAGGCCAGGAAGCCAGCCACGAACGCTCACGCGGAACTCTAAAACTACAAAACCTGAGCGCTGTTATCGCGAGTCGTACGTACTGCTTCAAAGCACTGAATCAAGTGCTTTGAGGTCTATTCATTGATACCCACCACAACACTCGTGGATATCCGGCAATCGCTAACAATGTCGCCCGTCCCCCAATGGCGGCAGTAGAACCGTCCCTCGTTTACAGACTCGCCGGACTCGTCAAATACCTCTATCACCGCATTCCAGAGTGAAGTCCTTGGAGCGTCGCTGGTAGGGTCCAGGCAGAGCAAATGGGTGATCTGCATGTCCTGCGCCTCATCAAATTGATAGCCTTGATAGCCGACCACCATCAACCAATGACCGGACCCTTCCTGCCATTCCACACCCACTATCGGGATGTCGCTGCTATCCACCGCTTCTGCAATCTGTTCGATCGTCGCTTTTCTTCTGCGCGCCACGTCAAGTATCTGAGTCGTAACGCCTACCCCCTTGAATGTTTCAGCGAGCCAGCTGATATCGAAATCATCAGTGCCCTCTGTCACCAGGCTTCCGAACGCCAACAGATTTTCACGGAAGCGCCCCTCTCGGGTTCGGCCATCGAATTGATCTAAATTGCGGGCTTGTTCGCGCGTCAACACCCCTAACGTGATCAGCGCCATGGTGATGCAATAGGGACCACAGGCCCCATCCATCTCTCCCTGTCTCAGATGAATAAGGTCATGCCCAACCGGATGACAGCAGGTCACTGGACCCAACGGCGAAACGGACAGCCAAGGGTTCACAATCATTTTGTTCATCAACTAACTTCCTGTAGATCAAATGCCCGACAAATGGCGAGATGCTTTGCTTCACTGCGGACTCGTCCAGCGACTAGCAAATTGGGGGCGATTAACCAGTCAGGCCAGATAATGCCATTTAGACATCACCTTTGCATGCAATGCAGTTGTAATGCCTTTACCAGCGCGACAAAAATTCGGCCAGTGTCCGCTCCAACAACCCAGGGAATCGGGTAGTCAATGACGTGCTTTGGCACCTGGGACATTGATCAAACCACTCTCCTGGCCGCAGTGCGTCACTTTGCGGTGTCACTGTTTTCCTCCACCCGCAATCCCGGCAGACGTAGGTAAGAGGTCTGGGCTTTATGGGCATGGCAGTTCTCCAAAATTCAGATACACACTTAATGGCTTGCCCCACTCAGTTCCCGGGGTATGCCCGCTCGATCTGTTCATCGAACTCCCCTCCATGACCACAGTAATCCCGAGGCACGCGCTCAATATCCTCAGCCACCTGCTCGATCACCCCACGCAACTCCAATCGCTCGTACCACCGCGACGGGATCGCTGCCGTGCCATGCTGGATACCGAGTAAATGGCCGGCTATCAGTCCCGTAGCGTTACTATCGCCATCGTGGTTCACCGCATTGATGATGCCCTCTTCCAGGGTGTCGGCCGAAAGCGCACACCAAAGACCAATGGCCAAGGCTTCCTCCGCCAACCACCCGCCACTGAACTCGGCGATTCGCTGGGGTGTAGGTCGATAGCCTTCATAGAAGAAAAACAACACGCGTTCGAGCATGCTGCGCGTTTGCTCCATGCCCGCTTTCTGACCATGCCGGGCCAGGCTTGAAGTCACCGCATTTTCCAGGCTGGTCTGGTGATCAATCAGACGCTGGAGGATGTCAGCCAACAGACCCGCCGCAAGATAACCGGAGGGATGTCCGTGGGTCAGGCGGGCAGATTGAGCGGCGTACTCGAATGCGTTAGCGAAGAATGCACAAGGTGCCACTCGCATCAACGCGCCGCAGCCCTTGCTGTTGTTTTCGGCATTTTCCCCCAGGTGCGAGCTGGCCTTGAGTGCGCTCAGGCAGGTGGTGCCAGGAGCACGGCGCGACCAAAGGGCCGGCTCGGTGATCAACCAGCCATTAGCGTTCACCGATGTTGCCGACGGGTAGTCCTGGGTCATCAACCAGCGCAGCAGTGAATGGTGAATGACACTTGGCACATGGCATACGCCCCCCGAGCTGCCCCGCACAAAGGCACGCAACAGGCCTTCAGCAGTGAACAGCATCATCTGCGTGTCACCGGTAATGGCACCAGTAACACCACGGACCGGGGTGAAATCGACAATGCCCTGAGGGCCGTATTTGGACTCGATGGCAGGCCACTCGAGGAATTCCACCGAAGCGCCCAGCGCGTCGCCAACAGCACCGCCAACCAAGCACCCTTTAATTCTTTCCAGTCGCTTCATGTCCTTTCCCCTCACGCGACCGGCACCATCGCCAGCACAATTTCCAGTTTTCTCTGCAACTGTTCCACGTGCGCTTTTTCCGCCCGCAAGGCCGAGCGCAACTCTCGGTTTTCCATTTCCCGGATGCGCGCCCAACGGGCCGCCTTCTGATTGCCAAGCAGCAGGTGCCAAATTTCGCGCAATCTCAGGTACTGCATCAACAGCACCAAAAAGATCAGTCCAATCATCAGCAACGCACCTGTCGAGACTGCGTCCGACATACTCATTTCCACATCCTTCCGTGAGTTCGATTCATCTCGAAGACAGACGCAAGATATGTCGCTTTTTATGACAGGTCTAGAATGTAGACTTATACAGGTAAAGTATTCGCACACATGGAGGGCGCACAAAACGCATGCATCCGGCGAACAGACTCGTAGAAAAAAATGGGTTTTTGCTATTGGTCAGCCAAGAGTGTTGACTGGCAGCTAACCCGGTAGAGCCGGGGCAGGTTGTTCGGAGCTTGCGCATAAACCGGTAACAACCGTTCTAGCCCTCAGTGAATGCACCAGAGTACATACGTCCTCAATCTTTACATATTGCGGCCACTACCCAAGGCGCTTGATTGGAAACGCTATCAGAGCGAAATCACTGATGGGAAAATGGGCCGCTCAGGAGCTCTCGGACCTACCGACTGAAGTGGGGCTGGAATCGACCTACAGGGGTAATTGGCAAATAGTGGAGCTGAGATTCGAGTTAAACTAGTGGCAGTTTCCCAGCAACGGCACTAGTCATTCCGCGTCAATCGAAACGGCTTTCCACCCCCAGCAAGCCCGCTTCTTGTTGTAGCTCAGCACAGCTGTGCCAGATATTTTCCGGCCATCCTCGACTCCGTGCTCTGTCACGAGCGGGGGCGCAACGAAGATGTCGGTTTCCGTGAAGCCCATGCCATTGGATACGCGTACCTCCTCACAGAATGCCTTTTTGACATGTGCATCTGGCTGTTTGTCGGTCGACCAAGCCTGATGCACACGGAAACCCTGGCCTTTTTTTGACGTGTATCGGGATAGCCTTAGACCTATCGAGTCCCCTTCAACGAAAGAACCGGACAGTTCGGAAAGAGGGATTACACCCTCTATCTCGCGGTCGACGATGAAGTGGAGGACGTGCTTGTCCTTGTTGATGTGGTCGATCACACCTATTTTTTCCGGAAAAACATCCCAAAGCGTTTCGGATGGCCTGTCTTCCAGCACGAAAATCCTGAACCTCTGATTGTCGTCAAACTCGCCCTTGATCCTGACCGCATTGCCCGGAGCCAGCTCCTTGCGTCCAACCTTGGATTCGGAAATGCTCACCTCTGTCGGGACAGAGGAGGTTTTCAGGAATAACCTCCGCTTCGGCTTGTCCTCTTTGCCTGGAACCGTAAATTTTTCGCCAATGTTGGCATCTTGCCAAGGCAAGTTGCTGAATAGCAGAGTTTCGGCAGCTGCCGCATGAGTCTGATAGAAGGCGCGGTTTGAAGCGCTGGCCTGCGATTCGGCAAACCATGGCTGAGAAGCGAGTTGAGCCGCGGTTTCGGGAATTTTGTGGCCCTCATTCTCCTTGGAGGCGATAACCGTCTCGATTTCGCGCTTGGCGGCAGACAAGTCATTGCATTCCAACATTCGTTGAGCGACTTTGAGCCTGATTTTTCCCGTGAATTTGTCATCAGCGGGGCAGGACAGTGCCTTGCAGTAACAGCCGAGCGCCGCTTGCTGGTCGGTGCGAGAAACGATGTCCCCCAGTAACCCCCAAGCCCAGTAGTCGTTTGCCTTGGCCTTAGCGACTTGGAGCCCGAAGGCTAAGGCCTCGTCATGCGCGCCCAAGGACAAGAGCACCTTCGCTTTATCGAGTTTCAGCCAGATGTTGTCGGGAAATCGCTCGATTGCCGCGTTGATATGGGGAAGCATGTAATTCTGGTCTTCGGCGTTGGTTGAGGCGCTGGCCTCCTTACCTGCCTTCTGGATGACCTTCTCCGCCAAGGACGGGTATTCCTTGCCGTCCTCCGCTCGGTAGCGCTCGAAATCCTCCGAGCGCAGATATTCTAGTTTCCACAGGCGCGAAAAACCAAGCATGCTCAATTTGTCCTGCCCTGCGAGTTTCGCGGCAAGTTGAAGTACGCACGCGTGCAGCAGCGAAGGCTTTTCAACATCCAGCTTGAGATAGTCGTGCAGGTTGCGCTTGATGGCTCCGAGGTTAACGCTGTCGGCAGCCATCAACTCCTTGGAGTGCTTGAACAACGCCCATCCAAGGCCAGTCTGGGTTTCCTTGTCGGCGGCGCCGTCGGCCCACACCGTGCGATAAACGGCAGCTGCTTTCGCATGCTGGCCATCCTTGCTGAGGGCTTTCGCCTGGCTGATCTGCGGCCCGTGGGAATTGCACAGCGCCAGGGCATTACGAATCCCCTTGGCGAGCACGTCGTCTGAGAGGTCGACTTTGCTGCCTTCCAGTTGATTGCTGTAGTGGGGCAGGTTCTCTTGGTTCCCGCTTTTGGCGTCCCGCTTGATGAGGTCGATCAGGGTCCAGCAGAATGCTTTCCGGTCCCAGTCATCTACTTGCGGCGCCCCCATCAGTTCCAGTGCCATCCGATATGCCTCATCGATCGCACCTTCCTTGCGTTTGGCGAAAACCTCCTTGTTTGTAATCACCCCTGCATTCCTTTTGTAAGAAGTAAGCCGACGTCACCGACCAATGAGCCCGGCGAGCAGGCGCTGATCAGTGGCTGGCACTTCGTGAATTGATCTTTCGCGCTGTACCAGACATCGTAAACGGCGACCGCGCCATCTTTGGCAAAGCTGTATCGCTGGGACCATTGCTGCTCTACAACCTTCTGAACGGCAATGCCGCTCTCATCGCAAAGGCTGAGAACCCTCTCGTGGAAATCGTTCAGGAATGGCTTGGCGAAGCGCATCTCGATAATCGGGGAGTCTGTGCCCGCAAACAGCGGCTTGCCTTTGAGCGGAGCGAGTAGAGCTGCCAACTTGGCGCCCAGGTCCGTAAGGCGGGGGGCAGCGACGCTGGTAACCTTGTTCCTGCCGTTGTAGGCGATGTCTATCCGAGCAAACTCTGCTTCGCGCTTGAAGTGGTAAACCTCTTGGTATTGATTGTGAAACACCTCCTCAATGGCGATGCCCTGGCCGTCGATCAGCTTGCAGACCTCGGCCAGCAGAGAAAGCAGAAACGACGCCGTCGGGGGAATGCCAAATGTGTCGGAGTTCTGCAGAGCAAGGGCCACAGACGTCTGCTGTGGGCTGGCGGGCATGGCAAGAATATCCTTCAGCGGATTCGGGACTTGAAGAAAGTCCAAAGCAGGATTCGAAACGATTTTAATGCGGCTCCACGGTTGCAGGTTCGGCGGGTCGAGCAAATAAAGGTTTTTTGCCGTGCGCGTGATTGCGGTGTAGAACCAGCGGAAATAGTCGGCTGTCAGCTGGCTTTGGTGGCTCTTAGATTTCACAAACACATGATTCCATTCGCTGCCTTGGGCTTTGTGACAGGTGATTGCGTAGCCGAACTTGAGCCTCAGCGCGTTGAAATACGGATCGGTTTTCAGTTTGTGCTTGAACTCGGCGCTGTTCCTCTTAATGCCTTCGTTGCGAATGCAGAAATCCAGATAGAGTGCCTTGTTCTGATCGGACGAGAGGCCGGGCTCCTTGCTGTAGAGCAGATCCTCCAGGATTTTTATCTGGAAAAAACGAGCAACGCCTTCCAGATCTTTGAAGCCTACCACTACATCACGAAACGTCAGCACAACCGGTGTTTCCTCGAGTTTTCCCGAGTCAGGGACTTTCCTTTTAAGCGTAATGGTTCGTTTCTCCGGGGAGGAAATTACCTGCCGGATCAAGCCGAAATCACCGTTCGAGATGAATATCCCGCAGGCGTCGCTGTTCGAGACGGCCATGACCTTGTCCCCGGGCATAACCTCTGGACAGCCTGGGAAAAAATGCTCCCGGATTTGGCGGTTGTAGTCCCCAACATCGGAGTTTGAGTGCGCGATGACTATGGATTCCCCGTTAATCTTGCCGCCGCAGGACTCGAGATAGCGCAACATCAGATCCTGGTGTTCCACCTTCTGGACGTCGGGATGGTCGAAATCGATCACCAGTTGATTGAAAACCTTGGCTTGCAAAGACTTTCGAATCGGTATTGCGTTTGCGATTACGCCGCTTTCCGATTTTTGCCGAACCACCTCCGACAGTTCGTACCCGGTCGAGCGTGTGTGATGCTTGCGCAATAGGTAATCCGCGTCCAGAGCAGGCGAGAAGCTCATGCCCACCGGTGGCAACTGCGCGTCGTCACCGATGAAAATCACCTTTTTGCTGTGATCGTTGTGGTCTAGGTTCACGAACTTGAGGAAGTCGGCAAGCAGGTATCCCGTCCCGAAACGAAAAAATTCCGCCTCTTGGTAGATATCCGCAATCATGGACGCCTCGTCCACTATGTAGACCGTATCAGCTGAAAGGCTGTTCACCGCCACTTGAGCGTAGAACTTGAACGTCTCGGTTCCGTCCATCCCGGCGTCGCGGTACTCAGAAATGTCGTCGAACGAGTAAATGGTCTTGTGAATCGTGTAAGCGGGTGACTTTGTCTTGCTGGCGATTACTTTTGACGCCTTGCCGGTCGGCGCGGCAAGAACGTAGTTTCGGCCTATCGCGCGAAAATACTCGGTCAGGCCCTTGGTGACGAAGGTTTTGCCGGTGCCCGCGTAGCCTTTGAGGAGGAACACGCTTTCCTCATTGCCGTTGAGGAATCGTTCCAGCCGGTTAATCAGCTCCGCCTGTCCGTCAGTCAGTGAATACCCGGCGAAGGCATCGTTAGTGCTTATCAGCCTGCGCGTGCGCGCGGATTTGAAATCGATTGTTTCGGTGACCCGCGCGGCCGAGTTTTTGAAATCTCGGAGTTTAGCCTCGTCAAGCGTCTGGTTTAGGGTTGCGATTTCGGCTTGGGCGGCTTTCTCCGCAGCCTCCAATAGGCTCAACTCATCCTTTGCAGCGGCCAACTGTTTAGCAAGGTTTTCTCCTGTCTTGCTCAGCTGTTCGAGATGCTCCGAGGGTTTAGTCGGAGCAGTGTAGGGCGGATACCCGTCGAGACATTCCCCGCTGTAGGTCTTGTAGAACCACTGACCGATAAGGTATGCCTCCTCAATCAGTAGAAGGGAAATATCGGCACCCATCGAGTTGCCGTGGGCGGCTTTGTTGCCGAGCATCCGAAGGGCGTGGAGCTTTTGGAGGACGGCGTCGCCGACAACTTCCCGGAAATTTGGCGATTTGAGCTTTTCAAAAAAACCATCTGTCGGTTCGCTCGGAAGTCTCAGCTCTCTGTAGAGAATGCCAACCAGGACTTCAGCGAAGCAGCGCATCTTGATGGCCGCCGTGTGCGGATCTGAAAACACGTAGCATTCGGCAAACGATGCATGCTGATACAGCTGGGGCCAGCGAGCTTTTAGAGGATAAAAATTATTCGAATTCATTTGTTGTATTTATCCACCTACAATTTCGAGGGCATGCAGAATTTTGTGCGCACAGGAGACTGCTGTGACAGTTTTGCGGGTAGCAGCTTAGTAAAGCTGTTCGCCATCCCCCCATAATCTCACCATTTCGTGGTGTTGGTCTCACCAGCCTGCGGTCACCTACAGAGTCATGTAGCGCTCTGCCTTGTTCTTCAGAAACAAGCCGGCTAGTTCGGTTTTTTATTTGGTGCAGTATGGTGCGAAGCGTAACCTAAAAATATCGAAAGAGTACCGGGAACAGACCTTTCGAACTCCAGCATTATGGGCATGGTATCCGCAACGGTGATGAGTACACTGCATGCATGAATGATCATCCAGCGCTATCTCGTGGCCGAAGGTTCGGCTATCAGCAGAGCGATGGACTACAGCCTGAAACGCTGGGCAGCGCTGTCGCGCTACCTCGATGGTGGAGCCGTACCCATTGATAATAATTGGGCGGCGTGTCTAGTCCTGAAATAGGTTTACACCTGTTTCACCCTAACGCCCGATGCACCGCATCGGGAGTTTTGTATTTTAAAGGCAGGTGCGGCCGCTCCTATTTGTAGATAGTGATCGCCTCCCGCACCATCTGTGTGGCCTGCCCCAAATCCGCAGGCCTGCAGAGCTTGGTAGCGATGAGGTTGATCTGTTGCCCGTCAACAGATCAACTGCTGGTGACCTGTTACTTCAGGCCCTGTTTGTAGGCTCACGCCTCCTCCTCAAAATCACCCCCCTGCTTCAACGGCTGCTGAAGGTGAAATCCCCCTCCCAGCTGAACCCGTAGTGATACTGGGCATTAAAACATTGAAGCGCGGCATGCTCGATCGTGAACCTCTTGAGTAGTACTCGTGACGCCGGTATTTCGCCAAATGAATGAGTGCGGTGCGTTGAGCCGCGTTTCTGATCGCAGGATCGACACGTTCAAGCAACTGCCTGCAGGCATCCGTGTGACCGGCCAAGGCGGCCATATGCAGTGGGGTGTTGCCATGCAGGAACAAGTCCGGATTGGAAAGCTTGTCCGCGTGTCGAGTGACATAGTGTTCAATCTCACCGTTATCCCGAGACTTTAGTGCTTCCTCGAACTCAGCCGTGTTGGCTCGCTGAAAGTTTTCCAGAACCGATCGCCCAGCTGGATCAGCGTAAATAATGGAGCCATTAGAGTCACTTTCGACGTCTACCCTGGGCATGGATGCATCACAGGAACCGAGATCCACTGAACCGCCCCTCTCGATCTCGTCCTCGTCCTCGTCCCAGACCCTGCCGGCCTCGAAATGAAGATAAGGTCGCCAGCCCTCCTCCTTATTTACAATCACTTCCTCGCCTATTTTGACGTGCCCTTCCAGCGCGTTGACCAAAAATGCCGCGAGCTCCACCACGAAAGCGTCAGGCAAGTTCGAACTTCAAGCTCCATGCCAGCAATCGCCACCGTTGAACAGACTGCTATAGGCTCTGGAGAACCAGAGAGTTGCAGGCCTCTGATGAGGGTGCCGCGCCAACCACTGCCGAGCGAAATCATTGATCAGTTCACGCCAATCGACATAGGCGTAGTGGCCGCCAATCTGATAGATGTCAACAACGAGCACCTTTACTCGGTCGCCTGAAGTCCTGACACAAGGGATAAAGAAGTCCTGCCGGTGACGTGTGAATTCATTCATCTGCTAGCTCGCTGCCGACCGAGGCCCAACCGGGCAATTGTTTGGTGCAGCACCAAACGTACAGGTAAATTAATGCATAGCTGTACCATCGAGATAATGGCGATACTCCACTAAACAATTCGAATGTGACACTTGTGAACTAATGAACGAACCCGACCGGTCGCTTCATCCCGACGGTTTTCAAACGACTTTCCGCCAGCAACGCACTGGCCAGTTCATCAGCACTGACAAAGGGCTTGAAGCGCGCACGCCGGGCTACCGCAGCGAAATCACCCGGCGTCAGATGAGCCTCATGCTTCAAGCGCAGCCCCGCAGCGCTGGAAGGGTCCTTGAGCTTGAGCGTCTGCATATGTGCACTGAACAATTGCTGAACTTGAGCTTGGCGCAGATAACCAAAATGGATTTTCAGATCAAATCGACGCAAGGACGCCTCGTCCAGATCGCGTATCAGGTTGGTTGAAGCGATAAACAGGCCACGATAACTTTCCATTTGCGTGAGCATTTCATTTACTGCCGTTATCTCCCAACTTTGGGTGGCCTTGCGCCGGTCCTGCAAAAAGCTGTCGACCTCGTCCAGCAGCAATACCGCATTATCTTGCCCAGCCTTTTCAAATGCTGCGGCCAGGTTCTTCTCGGTCATACCCACGTAAGGCGATACCAGGTCGGACACCCGTTGCACCATCAGGGGTTTACCCAACTCTTGAGCAATCCAGCAACCGAATGCCGTCTTCCCTGTGCCTGGAGGCCCGTAAAAACAAAGACGCGCCTCTGGGTGTTCACGCAGGCCATCTAGTAATCCGGCGATCGCCACGTCAGTATTGATCAGTTCAGGCGAATAGAAGGCAGGAAGTGAATGACCTTGATTACGCTCAAGCTTCTCGAAGCCTTGGGCTTTGAGCGTGCTGTCCAGCAGGCATTCAACGGTGGCATCCAGCGCCTTGCCTGAACGTGGATGAAGGGTGCGGGCAATGCTCACAGCGCGAGTGATGACCGCAGGGGTCATGTGCTCGTGCTCGATCATTTTGCGGACCAGTTCGTCACCCAGCTTATCGCCGCCGCAGCCACGAATAATGCGCTCGCGCTGAGCCTTTGGCGGGTTGGGCAACTCGATAACCAGGTCATAGCGCCGGATATGCGCGTTATCCAGTGATTCGATGCTGTTGCTCAGCCAAAAACAGGGCAGCGTGTTCTCTTCCAGCATGCGGTTGACCCAGCCTTTTTGAGCACCGGCCTTTCTGTCCAGAGACAATGCAGGCGAGCCAAAAACGTCTTCGATTTCGTCCAGCAGCAACAAGGCTTTTTGCGAATGGAGCACACTCATGGCCGAGCGCAATGAACATAAACGCTGATTGGTGCTGACCGGATCACCATCGCTGTCGCTGCAGGCAATTTCATAAAGAGGTGTATCGAGTGCAGCGGCCAGCAGACGGCTGAGTTGTGTCTTGCCGGTACCAGGCGGCCCGTACAACAGTATGTTCACCCCGGACCGGCCTTCAGCCAGGACCTTGGCCAAATGCGCCTTGGCAATCTTCATCGGTTGCTTGAGATGCGCGTAATCGTCCTCCTCCAGGGTCCCGGCAGCACTGAGTCGGAAGGCGTATTTGAAGAGCTCGATCGGTTGCCCCCGGTTGAAGCGCAGTAAGCCTGGAAGGTCACTGTTACCCACTTCTAACCGGCTGCTCAAGGTAGTGACCGTACAGGAAACAGTATTGACTTCAAGCAACCCCGCCTTTACCAATTGGCCATCGTGAGCGAGGTATCGAGCCAACAACTTCTGCGGGATATCCAGCAATACCGACAAGACCCGCAGCATGCGGTTGTATCCCATGGCCCCGAGCAGATCGGTGGCGCTACTGAGCACAGGATCGGAATGCATCAACACACAAAAGCCGAGGATGCTTAATTCTGCGTCGTCCAATTCAATCAGACGTGCCAGCGCCTTCAGGTTATGGCTCAAACGATCCGGGTACCCAGCCTCGCAATAGTGCATGTCAAAAGCCTTGCGTTCAGCCCTCAAGCGCAACAGAGCCTGGCTAGGCTTGAAGCCATCGTCATCAATAAGGACTCGCAACCCAAGCTCGGTAGCGAGCTCGTCGTCATTGAAGTACTGCCGCTGAATCAGATTGCGGTGTCCGCCGAGATCGAGCATCAATTTGAAGGCCCATTTCAGCGACAGCGCACAAGTGTCCGGGCTATGGGGGCCGGAGCTGCGATTTGAGTCATGACTGATCGCGCGGCGGATTGGCATCGTGGTAATTCCTGTACCTGATAAGACCAGAGGGTGAAACAGAAGTGCGCCGGAATGCGTCGCCTGGGCGCCTCGCTGCAATCGTCGAAGCTGCATCCAACACACTCGACCATTTCCTGGTGTGAGTTCGATGCACCTTCCCGACAGTCAAACGATATGTAATATTTAGCGACAGGTCTACATTGTAGACTTGTACAGGTAAAGTATTCGCACACATGGAGGGGCTATGAAACGCAAACAATCTATCGAGCAGGTCCGCTGGGACCTGGCGCTTCGCTATCGCCTGATCGAGACCATTGCCTGGTGGGAAGGCCGGCTGACCACGGTGCACCTGATCCAGAGTTTCGGGATCAGTCGCCAGCAGGCGTCCAAGGACATCAACACCTACATCACTGAACATGCGCCCCGAAACTTGACATATGACAAACAACTCAAAGGCTACGTGCCGAGCAAGCACTTCAAGCCATTGTTCATCGACGACAGTGCCAGCGCCTATCTGCACCTGCTCTATCAGAACAACGAGCGGGCTCCGCATATCGAGGGCCTGGCCCTGGCCTATGCCCACACCAAGGTGCTGGAAGTTCCGGACCGAACGATTCGCGCAGAAATCCTGCGGCCCTTGCTCAAAGCCTGTCGAGAGAACATGCGCCTTGAAGTTGAATACGTGTCACTGGCCAACCCCGCCCCAGAGGGTCGGCTCATCGCACCACACACACTGGTCTATACCGGTATGCGTTGGCACGTACGCGCCTATTGCGAGAAGAACAACCAATATCGTGACTTCGTGCTGAGTCGATTGCGCGGCCAACCTGAACTGGATGGCAACTCCGAGAACGGGATTGATGGGGACGAAGTCTGGAATAACGAGGTAACGGTGATCATCGAGCCCGACTCGCGACTGACAGCCGCACAGAAGGCAATCATCGAAGCCGATTTCGGGATGCAAAACGGCCAACTGCTGATCCCTACGCGCCGGGCACTGGTGAAATATGTATTACAGCGTTATCAGATCGACCCGACAAAAATGGAGCCTCGGCCTGAAGCGCAGCAGATTGTGGTGAGGAATCTGACTGAGTTGGAGCCTTGGCTGTACAACTGATGTGGGCTAAGGATGCTCCGATCAACTTGCCGCACGGCGGCGGCAAGTCGAAAAAACTCCCTGGCCCGCACCGCTATTTACCAAAACGCGGCCGATGCCTCGTGTATTGAAGGCCTTTCGCCCGGATTTCCGTCTTTAGCGCGCAACTCGCCCATACCCATCAGCTGTTTTCGAACCACCCACTAGTTTGACAGGGCGAGCAGCGTGGTCAGCTGAGCTGTGTTTTTCATCAGTCCACGAAAGCGCACTTTCACGTAACCAAACTGCCGCTTGATCACTCGAAACGGATGCTCGACCTTGGCTCGTGTCTGAGCTTTGCAGTACTCGATCTTGCGTTTGGCCTTGTAGAGCACACTGCGTTTATTCGCTCAGGGAGAACGAGTCTACCGCCGCCGACTAATCGAAGCTCCGTGGGGAATTTCAGTAGCAATTCGCATTAGATCAAGCTCGATTTATTGACAGTTCTCAGCTGACACTCAACGTGCCATCATTTTGGAATCCAATCCTGCGATAAAAGGACGTACCAATGGCACAGCAGTACTTCACCCCTGCCCTGATCGGGCTCTTCAGCTTGCTGTTTCTGGGGATCGGTTTCTGGATCAATAGCCGTATCGCAGTAGGCAATCTGGCTAAACAATTTTCCGAGATGCAAGCCAGTCATCAGGCTGAACACCAGCAATTGCTGAACGATGTCGCGCTTGCTCGGCAACGCGAGCAGCAAATGCTCCATGAGCAATCGGAACATCAAAATGAGCTGAAATTGGCCAGTGAGGCATTGGCGAACCATCGAGAGATCGAAAAGCAGCTCAGCATTCAGCTCAGCGAGTTTAAGACTTCGCTGGAGGCCGAGAAGCAACGCACGCTCGATAAAGTGCAGCAACTCGCAGAGGCCGCCGCCCTCACGGAAAAATACAGCGTGGAAACGAACCAACTCCGGCTACAGCTCGGCGAATTAAAACAAGAGCTTGGGCAAGGCCAGGAGCAGACTCGGCAGTTGGATGAGTTGAAGCAGGCGCTGACGCAGCAGCAAGCGCGTTTTGAAGCAGCTCAACTACAACTGCAAAAACAAGGTGAGCATCTAGGTCAAAGCGCGGAACAAGCGCATCAGCTCCTGGAGGTAAAAACCGCCAATAAGGACCTCCAAAGTCGTCTCGACAATACCCAGGAAGAATTCAAAAAGCAGCGCGAACAATTGGGGCAGGCAGCAGAACAAAAGGACCAATTGGACACGCTGCGCAACACATTGGCCCAACGAGACAAAGAACTAGGCGATACGCGAGATGAACTCAGCCTTGCGAAGCAGAGTCTTGCCGAAATAAATATGCGCCACCAGCGCGACCAGCACTCAGCTACAGAGAAACTGCAGCTGTTGGAAGATAACAAGGTTCAACTCAAGCAGGAGTTTCAGAACCTTGCAAATCAGATTTTCGACAGCAAACAGCAGAGCTTCTCTGAGCAAAGCCGCCAAGGGCTGGACACTCTGCTAAAACCGTTCAAGGACCAGCTCGAATCATTCCGTCAGCGAGTGGATCAGGTTCACTCCGATACTGTGCAAGGCCAAAGCTCGATGAAAAGCGAGCTGGTCAAGCTGATGGAATTGAACGTCCAGATCACAACCGAGGCGTCAAATCTTACCAAAGCGCTTAAAGGTGACAAAAAACTTCAAGGCACCTGGGGCGAGCAAAAGGTAGAGATGCTGCTCGAGCAGGCAGGGCTGCGTAAAGGGTTCGAGTACCACCGCGAGGCGAACTTCAAGGACGACGATGCAGGAAACAATCGACCAGACTTCGTGGTCAATTTACCCGAAGGTAAACACATCATCATTGACAGCAAGATGTCGCTGGTGGCCTACACGGAGTACGTTTCCGCCGAAACCGACGAAGATCGCACCAAAGCCCTGTCCGCACACGTTCTGGCGTTGAAGAACCACATCAACGGATTGTCCGATAAGAAATACACCGACCTTAACGGCATCAACTCTCCTGACTTTGTGTTTTTATTCATGCCGGTTGAGCCCGCGTATTTGGTCGCGGCTGAGCACAGTCCGGGGGTATTCCAGGCTGCATATGAAAAACGTATTGCGATAATTACCGCCACCACACTGCTGCCAGTTCTGAGGGTCGTATCGAATCTGTGGAGCATCCAACGTCAAAACAGCAGCACGCTGCAACTCGCAACGATGGCGAGCAAGGTCTACGACAAGTTGCGAATCTTCGTGGATAAAATGGACAAGCTCGGTAATCAGATCGCTACGGTGCAGAAAAGCTACTCAGACAGCGTCAATACGCTGAAAGGGGATCACGGAAGCCTGACCAAGACCGTGGACAAGTTCGTCGCTTTGGGCGTCACGGTCTCCAAGCGTCTACCAGCATCAGCTGTGGGAGACGATGAAGAGATGGAAAGCGAGTTGGCAACACTTCCGGTGGAAAGTGCGGCCAATACCTAACCTAAACAGTGAGCGGTAACCCTTGCCGCTCATTTTGCCTCAACGGACCCCGAGCACTCGTTCGAAATCACTGGCTTGAATTTCCCCCGAGCCGCTCAACATATCCCTCGCCAACGCCCGTCTCTTGCTCAACAACTCATCCAGCGTCGCTTCAAACGTTGGCATCGCCGCATCCCGCACTGTTGGGTAATACACGTAAACATCCTTCTCCTGTCCAATACGATACGCACGATCAGTGGCTTGATCTTCCTTGGCCGGGTTCCAGCAGCGGGTGAAGTGGATGACGTGGTTGGCAGCCTGAACGTTGACGCCAAAGCCAACTGCAATAGTCGAGAGGATGATCACAGAGAAGCCCGGCTGATCCTGGAACTGGTCGATCAGTTTTTGTCGGCTGTTCGCGCTCTGGCTGCTGGTGCTTGTGTCGCCGTTGATCACGGTTGCGCGGAATCCGAAATACTCCTGAATGGCGTGTTGGAGTTCACGCTGGATATCACGCAGTTCGGTAAAGAGAATGACTTTGTCACCCTTCCCTGCCTTTTTGATGGACTCAAGGGTATCGAGCAGCCAGCGCAGCTTCGGCGAGTTGTCACGCAGGCGTTTGTCCGGCTGAACACTATAGGGGTGAGCACAGATGAGTTTGAGCTTGTGCAGCAGGCCGAGCATGCCGGAGGTTTTCTGATCAAGCTGTTCTTCGATCTGTTGCTTCTGGCTATAGGCCGAAATTTCCGAGAGGTAAAGATTTCGCTGTAGGGCGTGCATCGACAATGAACGGCAACCCTTGTCTTCGATTTTCGCGGGCAGATCTTTGGCGATATCCTGTTTTGTGCGGCGCAAGGTTTGTGGCTCAATCAGCCCACGCAAGCGTTCCAGGGCAACGGTGTCTCGCTCAAGTGCAGCTTCGATGGGTCGCTGGTACTCGCGACCAAACTGGTTCAACCCGCCAAGGAAGCCTGGCTGGATGAAGTCGAACAGGCACCAAAGATCAATCAGGGAGTTTTCCACTGGCGTCCCGGTGCAAGCGACCCGGAATCGAGCCGGAACAGCCTTAATTGCCTGAGTAACCAGAGCGGCAGGGTTCTTCAGTTTCTGAGCTTCGTCGCACACGACGATCGACCATTGCTGGCGAGCGAGGGAGAACTCTTGGTCACGAAGCGTTTCATAGGTGGTCAGTACGATGCGTGCACCGCCAACCCAGCCCGGACGAAGTAGATTCTTGATACCCTTAGCCTTCAAGTCGGCAGGAATCTCATCTTTCTTGAACTTCACCGCGCTCAAAGCCGAGCCGTAAAGCTTCAGGACTGGGAGTGCGTCAGCAAAGAAGAACCGGTGCAGCTCTCGCTCCCAGTTATCGAGCAATGAAACCGGCGCAACGATCAAGGTCGGCTTGTCTTGAGGATATTGCTCCAGGTACCAAACCAGAAACGTCAGCAGTTGAATGGTTTTGCCCAGGCCCATGTCATCGGCGAGCAAGCAACCTGAGACGTCTGTCGGCGAAAGCCGGAAGAGATGTTGAAGCCATGCAATGCCCTGTAACTGATGTTCTCTCAAGATGACTTCGGGTCTTAACAGGCTCGGCAGCTCAGGCTGGGCATCGAGGGCTGCTCGTAGGGCTTCCTGACGTACTTGAACGTACGTTGGCTCGTCGATGTTATGACCAATTTGGAGTACCGCTCGACCTACTTTTTCTTCAAGACTCGAAATCTTGGTCTCGGGTGTAGATATCTTTTTGGACCAGGCATCAAACAGCTGCTCTGCCGCCGCGATGGAAAGCGGCGTGTCGGAGAGTGGCATCAGCACCGTATCATCACCTGCCGCGCGAGCCTCGTCCAGACGTTGCTCGAACTCATCAAACTGAGCCCGATCCGACGGATCCCAGCGCCCGAGGATTTCGGCGTCGATGCCCAAATCCGCGAGGTCTTTAGGCAACCAGTTTTCTGTCGCCTCCTTGACCAGGAAAGGTGACGTGATGCGCTCTGCTTCGCCGATGCCAGTGACACGATCGCCATACAGCGACAAATCCAACACTGCGTCGAACTCCGCGCCAGCCGCTTCGTTCTGCCAGCGTCTAAGCAACTCACTGATGCCTGCCAATTGGCGCAAATCGAAGTCGCTTAATTCAAGCTCGTAACCCTGCCAGAAGCCCGCCGGCATGCCTGCAGCCAGCTTCAACTGAAGCTCATGCACGAAGGGAGCAAACTCATGGGCTTCGTTGAACGGCAGTTCTATCGATGCTTGCGGTGTTGGTGAAATGGGCTCAAGGGTCAGGTTAATGCGCTGAATGCGTAGACCGGTATCGTTTAGCTCGGGCTCAAGATGAAAACGGTGGAAGAAGATACCAGCGTCCGCCAAGTCGCTCTCGTAGGTGTCAGCGTCCAACACCTGACTGGCACTATCACCCAAAGCGCTATAGGGATTGCGAATGAATGAAAGCGCATCGTCGCCCGCCACCCGACGTCCGTGCAGTGAACGCACATAATCTAGTACCGATTTTACTTCCGGCTCGATCAGCACATGGGTCAGAGATCCGTCAGCCCCGATGACCCGGTAACGATCCTGCACTTGTTTGTGGGCATCGAAATTTTCCAACCAATTTTCAGGCTGCCCGTCGAATGTAGGTTCCAGCTCGATGACAGGCGTATTGCCTACGCTCGATTTACGTGGATGGAGACGAAGGTTTTCGGGCCTGACCACAACGGTTTTGTCGAGAAAACCGTCCATGCCTGCGCCAGCCTTGCGGGCCAGCTTGCGGACGCTGGCCCAGCCGATCTGGTTGGTAAGTTCGCCAGGGCTTTCTTGTTGCGATAAATGGAGTTGCCGAACAGCACTCACCAATTGGTAAGTTGCCTCAGGCAGCAGCTCGATTTTATCGCCATGCGTGAGGACAGCGCCCGTACGTTTGGTTTGCACTGTCGCCGCGGATTCGCTATCGCGCCAAGCACCTATCGATACCTTGAAATCGTTCGAAGCAAGGCTGCCTTGGCTAGTAAGCTGCGGCGTCAAATTCGACTGCTTTGGCAATCCGAGTAACGGTACGCTGCTGACGTGCCCTTCCTCATTCAAAAGTCGATAAAGCTCGTCCCACGGCAGTAGCCAGCGATCGCTGAGTTGGGATACGAACTCTTCCTCTTCGAGCTGATCGAGGTAACTTGCCAGTGACCAAAACTCAGTACTGTCGGCAAGGCTCAGCGGGAAGCACAATCCCTGCTCCTCTATCGAGTACATTGGCAAATTATTGAACTCACCGGACTTCGGCAGCGGGCCTTTTCCAGATAGAAAACGCTTGAGCATTACTGCCTCCAGAATTTCAGTGGCTGATTGTTGACGGGCTTGAAGCCGAGGCGCTGCAGAGAAGCCATGGCCGCTGGCTCATGACTTTCAAGTTGCACTTGTAAGGCTCCGCCTTTGGCGCGGGAGTCATACATCCTATGAGAAATCCCCTTCAACGCTTCCGCCAACTGCGCTTCGAAAGCAATAGTTTTGGGTGGCGACCTGAATGGGTGATCACCTCGACTATCAATGTGCCCATCAGCGCGGATGCCGAGTTCTGCAAGAGTCTCGTCAAATTTAGCCAGCCATCCGCTAACATGGTTTGGCCTTGATGGCACAGCCATATGCCCCATGGGTTTTACGGCTGATTTATTTTTCTGTTTCAACTCCGAGTTAAGATCCAGATAAATCTGGTCCGGGTTGAACGGTGCGCTGTCGGCTTTGTAGACGTAACAAGCGTTGCCTTTCTCCGAAAATTCGACGAACAGATAATTTGCAATTTGCATAATGACTGCGTTGTTGCTTGATTTACTGCCCGCCAGATAGCTCAAACGGCCATTGTTTTTTCGCCGAAAATCAACAAAGTCAGACCCGGCATCCGTTTTGGCGTCTGCACCCAACACAATCCGCGTATAGCTCATCTGATTCGCGAAACGTAGCCAATAGAACAGGCGTGCCTGATCTACATCCCTATCGCCTTTGAGGAGATTGAAGAAGTGCTCAAGGTCTTCTTTCGCAAACCACGCGACCACCATCGCACAAACGTCTTTCTCCACGTACTGAAGCCAGCTATTTTGCCTGGAGCGAATTTGTGGGCTGCCCCAGTTATCCAAAGCACTCTGTTTGAGAAGGGACGACGGTTTTTCCCGATACGACGCTGCGTGATAACGCGTCAGGCAGGCGCTGAGGAGCGCATTCATGTATGTCGGATGCTGACGCCCGATCTCAATGAAGTCGGGGAATCTTTTCGAGAACTCGTCGTCTTCCAAATTGAAGATTCGAGACAGCAATACGTTAAATATCCGGTGCCATAACCAACTGCTGTCAGGTATCTGCGCGATTGTTTGCAGCACCGAGAGATCACCGATCTCGCCGTTGAACATCTGCTCGCCAAGCGTCTCCCCAGCCTGTTCGGAAAACAGCTGCTTATGATACTGGACGATACGGATCCATTCTTTTTCACGAGTCTGTTGCGCCTTTACACAAGCGAAACCCTTGCGGATGTCGCCTTGCAACAAGCACCAGACCGGATTCGTGTCGGGCTTATCGGACTCGTAACCGAAGTAGCTGAAACAAAGCGCCAGCCAATCGCGGCGGCTCAGCCGCCGTTTTTCTATCCGCTGACTGACCTCGATATGGACTCGACCATAAAGTTGCTCGTCTTCAAGAATGGGTCCCACACTCTCGACTTTATCGGCGAGACCGGCGAAGACCATGCGCCATTCGGAGGACGACAGAGGCAGGACATTCCTGAATTTATTGATGGCGGCTCTACGTTTTTCCTGAGGCGGTGGCAATGCTTTCTCTGCCCGCTCAAACCGGTCGTATAAATCGGCACTGGCAGCTTCCATTCGAGGAAAGCGAGCCAACGGTTCAGAACTGATCGCAATTCTACGGGCATTGAGCCTGAGCGCTATAGCTGACGACAGCTTGGCTAATGCACTTGTCATCGCGCCATCGCCAATTGGCATTTCTCGGACACGGTGCTGGCGAATACCGGAACATCTGGTTTGAGGTTTTCCTCTTTCTCCTTCAAACCGTAGAATCGCATTCTCAATTCGACTCGGCGGCTTGCCTCGTTGGTGTCTTTTGCGTTGTTGAAAGAAACACCACCCGCCAGGAACATCGATCTGATCTGCTGTTGCCTCTCAGCGGAAAGGCCAATTTGCAGAGGACTGCGACTATCAAGCAAGCTGCACATGACCCACTCGGATCGCTGCAATGATAGGTGCAGGTTGTACAAGTATGAGCCAACGGTATCGGTAAACCCCTCAATAACGACCTGTTTGAACCACTTGCGACCCTCTTCGCTATCCGCCGCATCAAGGATGAGCGGCACTACGCCCTGAAGGGCACTTTGACCCTCGTCGCTCAGTGAGTACTGGTTGTGCCCAAAACGTCCCGCCTCACCGAAACTGATGCGGTTGTCCTTGCAGTCGACAACGATGGTTGCATTCGAGCCCTTAGCCTTGAGCTGCAAATGCTCGCAGAGCTGGCTAATGTCGCGACTGCGCTGTTTCTCGCCTTGCTCCGCCTGATTGATTCTCTGGGTGACCGAACTCAGGGCCGCGACCATCACTACGAGAAACAGGATCATCATGGCCGTCATCAGGTCGGCAAAAGAAATCCAGAACGGTTTCTCCGCTTCATCCTTGGCTCGGGCCACCGAAGGCATTTGCTTACCAAACATATGTCAGCCTCCGTTACTGCCTAATTCGTTCCATGATGTCGCCGAAGTCTTCAATGCTTTCCTTCACACCGTCGACGCCGCCAGCCAGACTTTTAACAGCTTTATCCAGCTCCGTATCCAGACTACCCAACGTCTGCCGGAGTACCCTGTCCATGCCGTCACCAAACTCTTTGAAACCATCACCCAAAACACCACTGATGTTTTCCAGGTACTCATGAACCTCGCGATTGAGCGACTGCAAGCGTTCCGATTGTTGCTTCAGATCCTGGAGGTATTGAGCACGTCCGCTGGCCTCAACTTGCGCGCTAGCCACCACACCTTCGATGACGATTAGTGTTTTGCTCAACGATTCACGGTTGTTGCGATAGTCCGCGACGACGCTGTTCAACTCTCGTGAGGCCTGAGCAAGCTCGGTACCAGCCCCTTGAACAGTGCCCAACAAACTAGCCGTCGATTCACTGGCCTTCGATACACTCAGTCCAGCATTTTCAAAGCGCTCAGCTGCGGCTCTCATTTTGTCTGCACCTAGTTGCATGCTTTGCAGATGCTGTTCGGTTTGCGCGCTTAATGCCTTGACGTTGTCTTGAGAGGCTTTATTTTGTTCAGCGACAGACTGCAGCAGCGTTTTGACCTGCTCGTCCAACCCACCCACCAACTCGCGAGTGCCGTGATGAAGCTCAGCTTGTGCAACGCGAGTGGACTGATCCATTTGCTCGCGCCCACTTTCCAGTTTTTTGAAAACAGTAGATAACTGCTCGCCGAGCACTTCTACAGAGCCTGCAATCTTGGCCATGGTTTCTTGCTGACCTTGGCCCATGTTTTTTTGGATTGACTCGACAAACAACTGAAGACTCTCGGCCATCGCCAGCTGGCGCGCCTCGCTGTCGGCGAACATTTTTTCCAACTGCTGTGCCATACGAGCGCCAGCGTCTTCGCCCTCACTGCCGATGCGGGCGATGGACGACTGCAGATTTGTCAGCATCTCGTTCATACCAGCCTGCATGGCACTTTGGCCGGTCTGCATGTCGGTAAGCAGCTGTGTAATCATTGCTGAGCTGCTCTGATTCGAGTTTTCGCTAGCCGAGCGCATGTCTTGAATGAGGCTGGAGAATCCTTGCTGCATTGAATGCATGGCAGCGACGGACTGGCCCATCATTTCGTTCAGGCCGTTGAATTGCTGGCCGAAGGTGCCTTCCAGCTTGTTCATGAAAGCAACCAGAACATCCTGAAGCAGGTTCTGCACTTGGCCGGATTGATCGCCGCTCGCAGCCTGTACCGCCCCAGCAATCGCCTCCAATGGCGACTTCAAGCTGTTTTCAATGGCATTGCTGACCTGATCCGCTAACATCTGCCCGGAGTCACGATAGGTCGTAGATAACGTGTCTGCCAACTTGAGGCTTTCGCGGACCTGCGTATCGACCAGGTTTTGCAGCATTTCCCGAAGATCCGTAACCAGACTGTCTTTCAGCTGGCGAGTCTGGACCGAATTTTCAGCACTGGACCTTACGAGCGCAGCGAGATATTCCTCACCAACTCCACTGTCGAATAGGCTATCGATCGCCTCATTCAGCGATTCAAGGTGCTTGTAACAGCGCCCCAATCGCCACTTTTCCGAGACAGTGACGATGATCGACGCCATGATGGAAAGGAATGAGCCGATAAAGGCAAAGAGTACGTCCTTCAGGAGTTTGTCGACGCTTGAGTTAACCAGCTCCGGAGTGCTTGGATCAAAGTGTTGCAACCCTAGCATCAGGCCAAAGAAGGTTCCCACAATGCCGACACCTGTCAGGATGCCCGGCAGGTGCTTGAAGAACTCAGTAGCCAGCGGTGTATCGACAATACTCTGACCGGTAAAAAAATTTGCCGCTACAGTGGTCGCACGGGAGCGCACCAGACGCTCCTCACCTTCGTGATACTCAAACTGATTGTGGAGTGTCTCCGAATACTCTTTCCAGAGATGCTTAAGCTTTGTCGCGTTGAATACCTTCTCCAGCTCAGTCTGGAGCTGATCAGCCGATTTTTCCTTGATAGCGGTAACGCTACGAGTGAGAGATTTGAGTCTTCTGCTCAACACGAACGATGGGATGAAATATCTTCCGATGTACCAAAGGCACAAGACCGCCACGGCCACCATGACTACACGCGGAGCCATTAGCTGAGCAGTGCTGGCGTCGTCCCACAATTTCAATAATGTCGAAAAGTCCACATTTCAGCCTTCAAATTAACTGTTATGCGCTATCAAGCGCTTACGCAGGAAGAGACGCTGGACGTCCCGGCAAGCTTGTTCCAACGATGTTTTTTAGGAATGTTTGGATGCCTGATCCTTAAGCAGGATGCCAAGGATATGCAGCAAAGAGATGGGCGCTCAGAGAAGAAACGTCATCCATGCGATGGCAAATATCTATCCATGTCCTTTTGCCAGCACGATACGCTTCATCCCTCGATAGGGTAAAGGCATATGCGAAGGTCAGCCGACCAAGCGTATCGCCTATATAAGCACATGAAAACGAAATCCGTTTTTATTGCCTCATCGCAATTTTACTTGCTAACCCATTCCTCTACTTCCTCGTCCGCGTCTTGCTGATCGTCCTGCCGCACCAACTGCCCCTGAGAATTGCCGTGCAATTTATCCGCATACATCTAGGGGGGAGTTGGGATGCTTCGTAGGCACACCCTCGACATCCCCCTTAAAGCTCTCCTCAAGCAGATGCTGGACGAACCAAGAGAAACAGATTGCGTTTCGCCCGCGTTGCCGCAACGTGCAGCAAACAACGCTCGGAGGTTTCCGTATCCTCCGTCACGCCAGCATCCTCATCGCGACTGAACTGCTCAGCGTAACTAGCCGCTCCCTTATATGCGGCAACGATCACTACGCTGAACTCAAGCCCCTTGATGCGGTGCATGGTGGCCAGGCGAACGCCCGGTAGTGCCGAATCGTCAGAGGTTGAGTTGTCCAGTTTCAAATGAACAATAGACGCTTGCTGCAGAGCCCGAGCAATGTTGTCCAGATCGTCATTGGTTCGCGCTGTGATACAAACCTGTCGAGGCTCCATGCCATCGTCTTGCAATTGTTTAAGGATCGCCTGTATATGCGGCGTATCCTCTTGGGCGGAAGACGACTCAATGATATCCGGCACATCACCATGAGTCAGAGACCGGTAACCGCGCAGAGAGTCCGCGTTGCCATCCAAGTCATCGACTGCACAACCCTCAAGTTGAGCGCAGGCCCATTGACGGATTTCGTCAGTGGTTCGGTAATTCACCTTCAGGTTACGGCTGCGGCCGCGAACTTCGATACCCACCCGGCTAAGCACGACTTTGTGCCGGTAGATACGCTGGTGAGCGTCACCAACGATAAACAGGTCGTTTTCGGCTTCCTTTACTGCAGTACGAATAAGCTCAAAGCCTGCGTTGCTAATGTCCTGAGCTTCGTCCACCACCATGGAGCGAATACCCAGTGCTGGCTGTTCCTTCCTTAACAACTGACAGGCCTCACGGAAGGCTTCTTCAGGCTCGCGCAAGTTGGCAGCTTGCAGTTGGGCGCGGTATTCGGCAAACACCGGCCAGATAGACTTACGCATCGCACGGCCAAGCTGACCGCCGCGGCCTACTCGACTGGCACGCATATAGTCCTCAGCAGTTTCGCAGGCTTGAGGAAGCACCACCCGCTCATATTCGGCACGCATGAACAGCAAGCTGAGATCAACCGACGCCGGCATCGCCGACATGGCTGCTTGCCAGAAACGGCGACGGTCGCCTTCGTTGTACAACAGGTTATGTGGGTAACCAAAACGACGCAGAAGGCTGGAAGCCCACTGATCCAGGTTCACCACCTGAATTTTTTCCAGCTCCTGCGGTGTACACAGCAGAGCCAAATGCTGGCGGATGTCCTCAGCTAGGGTTTTGGTGAACGTGGTAAACAACACCGGACGACCAGGCAAGTCCGAGTATTGTCGCGCAAGTCTTGCAGCGCGATGCATAGCCACAACGGTTTTACCAGTACCTGCGCCACCGGTCACTTTCACAGGACCATTCCAGTCGCGTTCCACCAACTTACGCTGGCTTGGGTGCAGGAAGACCCTCCAGTGCTCTAGAGGCGCGGCCAGTAAAGCTTCCAGATCGCTGTCGTCAGTCAGCACCACGAAATGACGGCGTGAGCTGTCGCGCTCCAGCGCAGCCCCGAAGTCTGCAGGGTCGACCGCCTCCGGCGCGGATTGATCACTGATGATCTTGTCAAAAGGCTCGCCAGCAGCAAACAGATACAACGCTTCGTATGCCTCATCGGGCAATTGTGCCTCCAACGCCTCAAGCTCGCGTTCATTAGTAACGGCACGCACAGCTTCCAGCCGGTCGTCAGGTACGCCCAGGCGGCGAATTTCACGGTCTTTGAGTGCATCGAACAAACCTGCTGCTCGCACTTCAGCCGGTGTGTCAGATACCGTCGTATAAGCCGTCTCCTGCACTGCATAAACCTGAATACTACCAACATCCGGGTGGATCGCGACTCGATGGCGACGCGCCCAGTGATAGGCATCGTCATGCTGATCGACCCACAGTAGGCAATACACGTTACCCACATCAGGCTTGAGCACGATGCCGCGCATATTGTCGTTGATCCGTACCGAGCGCATGTTCGGATCGGCAGCATCACGAATGCGTTCGTAATTGATGCCGCTTGCCATCGGGTTCTGACGAAACTTGGCGACGAAGGTCAGCACCGCCTGCTGGTGAGAGCGAGGAACTGCTGAAAACGACTTTAGGAAGTCATCGGACATTGCAATCTTGAGTGCCAGCGTCATGCCAGTGTCTCCATCAAAAGGGTTCTCAGCTCATCAGGCAACTCACTGCCGTCAGCGGTAAAAGAATGCCAACCTTGGCCAGCAAAAAGCGCAGCCTCTGCTCCAGAATCTGGCAGTAGTACGGCGGTACGAACATCTGGCCAAGCCAATTCAGCTTCGGCTATTACTCGACCTTTTTCATCCATCAACTCATAGCCCACTTCCGGGGCGGTCACGTCCAAACCAGCCAGAGCCAAGCCCCAAGTCTGTACTTCATGAGCAGCCAGACTCAGCGCTTCCTGCCAGGCTACAGACAGCCCGCCTGATTTCGCTTTGAGCGCAGAACAATCCTGCAGCGCAGGTAACCCTGGCATTTCAGCGTTGCCAACCCAAATCTGACTCAGCGGCAACAATAAGTTAAGTGCCTGCCAAAGTTGCTGCCAGCGTAACTGAAGCTCGCTTTCGGGCAGGCCATCCTCTTTCCACTCGCCAACCAGAACAGGTTCAGAGTCTGCAGAGCCATTGCCCGTCATCACTTGCTTCAGATGCTCCGGGTGCATGGCAATGGCCAGCATCCAGGCTGTACCGAGCTGACGCTGGCTCAACCTATGCATTTGCAGGTCAGGTAGCAGACCCAGCTCATCCAAACGCTGCCAGAAAGCCCCTTCGCGCAGGACTTGAAGCGCAGTAGTGTCCCCCGGCGGCATCAACATTCCCGCAGCCAGGGAGACGGCCAATTTGCCGAGCGCTTGGTGTTGCCCATGGGCTAAACGCTGATGCAGCTGGCTAAAGGACGGCAACGATTTGAAATTGGAGAGTGTTGCGATGCCCTGTGCCGCGCACAGCTTCTGCACTACCTGCTGCGGATCATCATTAAGCAAAGTTGCCCAAGGCGATGGCGTAGGTAATACCTGGTTTTGCAAAGCGCATTCGACATCATCCCAGGTCAGCGTCCAGACTGAGAACTTCCCGCTCTTGGCCACCGCCATACGTTTGGCCATATCGGTAGTAATGATGTCTTTGTGGTACTGCCAACCATCAACAAAGACCGCCACGGGCAGGTCGTCGGCGGCATCGTCTGGCCAGAACACGAAGTCAGGCTTGCACGGAATCAACACACCTTCGCTGGCTCCCAGATTGACCTGCAACTCCATCCGCCAGCGACGCGAGCCAGCCTGTATCTGATAGCCCGCCTTGCCCTTGAACAACAGCTCACTCAGCTTGAACTTCTCACCTTCATGCTCACGGCGCAGCGCTTCGACAAACCGCTTCTCCAGCATGCTGTCCAGTAACTGGTTAGCTGGCTGGGCGTCGGCCAGATGGGTAACTGGCTTCAGTGCACCCTTGTACTGCATCACCTCACCCAACAACTTCTGTGCTGTACGTCGCGAGATAGACTTACGATCATGGCTGTTGTGATAGCGGTACACGCAGCGATAACAGCCATCGGTGTCCGCATTCTGGTTGCAAGTACAGCTATTGAGGGCTTGCAGTGCAATGTCGAATACTTCCAACAGCGGTTCCGGCGCGCGCATCAATTCCTTGAGATAGCCGGTGCCACCCGGCACGCTGTCGTAGATCACCAGATAACAACGCGGCGTATCTGAGCCCGCAGCCATACGCATATCTAGGGCAATACGCAGATGGTCCACTGCTCCCCTAAAACGCCGCGCCAACCCCAACTCCAGAGCAGACACAAAGCTCAGCAGGGCCTCGTTGGTATCGGCAAAACCCACCTCGGGCAAAAATAGACGAATGCCCTCACTAGTGAACTCGCGGTAGAGGAACACGCACTGCTGCGTGCTCGCCTCGGGGTTCTTGCGCTTCGCGCACCAGGACGAATGGTTGCGATACAGCTCCTCGGCCTTGCGCTTGCGCTGCAAGGTGCCGCACTCGGGGCAGATGCTAAAACCAGGGCGACTGAGCTCCTTCCCGCCGATCTCCATCGGCATGCCTTCCGCTGACTGCTCGCCAAAGTTTACCTCGCGAAAAGTCACTCGATCGAGAAACTCGAAGCCGAAAGGAAATGTCTGCTCGTCAATCACAAAAGCCTGACGCACCGCATCAGGCGGGCTATCTACCAACGCCTGGCGCACATAAAAGCCGCGCTGACGCTCGTCTGAGTCGTCAGCAATACGGCTATCGCGATCCAGCGTGCGGGCAAATACCGTGGTCAAGCGCAGCATCTCGTGTACGCGCCCACTGTCGCGCCACAGCGTATCGCCACATCGTGGGCAGTTAGGGTGTTGATCACCCGAGGACAGCGGCTCGGTATAGGAGCACTGCCTACAGAAACGCCAGTGCTCCGGCTTGATCTTCGATACGTCGATCTGGTTGATCACCACCCGCCTGCCTTCGGCATAAAAGGTGTTGTTCGGTGCCAACTCAGTGATGGCCGTTGATCCAGGTCGCTCATATTCGAAGGTCAGCGGATCAGGAGCGGATGTTCCAGGCTTTGAATCGCGCACAATGATCGAGCGCAACAGCACACCTTGCTCCGGGAACGCATAGTTGGGTAGCAAGCCCTCATCAGTCAGCACATTGAGCGTAGCCTTACCCTCAATGCTGCCAATCAAACGCGAAAGCGCAGTTCGATCTTGAAGCAGTCGTGCCAGCTCCAGATCCTGATCCTCACCACGCACCGTCAATGCCTGCAGCTTATCGATCTCCTTCACTGCGGCCTCACGCTTGCGCTTGATGCTTTCAACATCACTTGCAATGCCCTGCAAACGGTTGACGATCTTGTACGCCAACGGGCTGCTATCACCGTTGCTGCCCTGGATGAAATTAGCCAGCCATTGGCACGTACCGTCACTCAAAGGGCACAGATCCCCCTGATTGAACAAGCGCAAGAACCGTTCAAGAAGCGACGCCTGGTGCTGTTCCACAAAACTCAACCAAGGGTAAGGAAACTTGCTGTTGGTCTGATTATTGATCGCAGTGAACACCCCACGAATTTCCTGAGGGATCTGCGCCGCCCGTCCGTTCTCATGCACCCAGCAATCCAAAGTGAACGCTGTAAGTTGACGTTCTAGTACCGCCGAGGCGTTAAGGAAAACCCCAGGTGACTGCACGGAACCTGCAATCATGGTTTTCGGGTCATCCCAGAAATAAAGGTCATGCGGCTTGCTGTTCGCCATGCTCATCAGCAACGCATTACCCGTGCTACGCCCTGCCCGTCCTGCTCGCTGAATGTAGTTTGCCTGCTGTGGAGGAATCGAACATTGCAGCACACTGGACAAGTCGCCGATATCGATACCCATCTCAAGAGTGGGTGTCGCGGAGAGCACATTAATGCCCCCGGGGCGATCACTGTTGGATTTAAAGTTGCGCTCTACCGCCTCGCGTGTCTCGCGTGGCAGCAAGCCGGTATGCTCATGCGCTACCACCCGCTGAATGTCCGCATTCAGGTAAAGCTTGCGATAAAAATCACCTGATAATTCAAGTGCCTGCAACTCGCCCCTGCAATCAACGCGGCGACACGCTTGCTCAGAAAAATCATCCTCTGGGCCAGAGAGTGTTGTGCTGTGGCAGCTGGCACACCGCCACACCTTGCCCCCCAAGATAACGTGGAAAGCAGAGGGCTCCAGCCCCCACACTCGGATATCCGGCTTCTCGGTGGCCTCCTCAAAACCTGCTAAGCCAACGCTTTCCAATGCCTCAAGAGCAAGCCGATAAAGGGGTGCAATCAAGGCATCCGTGCCCAGCGCCAGATCATGCAAATCAGGCAATGCCTTGAACGCCCAGTCGCTAAACAAACGGGCATGGCTCTTAGTTATACTGACGCAGCGACCAAACTCTGCCAGTGTCAAAAACCTCGGAGGCCGCGGGCTCGTTAGAAGCTTGAACTGGCTTGGATTCTTCTTATACCCCCAAGGGCTGCTACCCATTCGCGCATAAAACCCTAGCTCCTGATCACGCCAAGCCCCGATGCGCTGCATGTTTTCCAGTAGCCCGCGTAGTAAAACAACAACTTCGTCCAGCTGCGCGGCGGCTAACGGTTCAAGCGTGTCACGTAGACGTGGCAACAGCCATTGAGCGGCTTCGTCTAACTTGCCTGCAAGTGGCACTACGCAAGCAGTTCCCGTCGCTACCAGAGTGCGGCCAATATGAGCATCCTGGCCAAATTCTGCATTGAGCACCCAAGGCAACACCCTCGCCAACTCGCCAGGTAAGTTGCTGCTTTCAGGCAGCGCCCCCTCTTCCATCAGGGACTCGTAATCACGTAGCCACTGCATTTGCGGCGGCAGGAAGTTAGCAATGTAATGACCATCGCCTAGCGCCGTGCGCCAACGTTGCGCGAATACTGTTGGCAAATTTTCCAGTGTCACAGGTCGCCCAGCTGCATAAGCATCAGCAATTACCTGCGCCAACGCCGCCCGTAAGTTCATTCGCCAGGTTCGCGCGGCAAGGAATCCTGCACGATGCGCCGCATCCTGTACCGAGTCAGAGAAAGCAATCAGCTTTTTGTCCGGGTTGAAGCGCGTTGCAAACAACTGTCCCACCATCACCGCCGCCAGACTGGCCGCTTGCGAACCAACAATCGTCAGCGTTTTATAACCGGCACAGAAAGGACAATCATGGTGCGACTTGGTGTACTTCGCGCCATTGCGCGTACCTTCACGCAGGTTGCTGGCAATATCCACTGCCAGCAAAGGCTGATCCTCACAGTGTGAGCATTCGGTTTGCGATGCCTGATGCAAGGTGCCGCACGTAGGACATACCTGCTTACGCTGGAACACTGCGGGGTTCGCCCCCGCGCTGGAAGGAAAAATAAAACGGGTGCTCACATCCTCGGCGAAGAACGCGCTGTAAAACGACTGCAGGTCATGGGTCAGTTGATTGGGACTGATCTTTTGTTGCGTAGACCCCCAGCCGGTGGCGTGGCACTCGCGGCAATGGATCACCGGCAGATGCAGCCGCTCCATATCGACTTTACGTAAGTCATCGTGATGCCGAAGCTGCGGCTCAGCATCCAGCACAGCCACCATGCGGCGCAACTCACGTAGCCAGATTTCCACCTTCACCTGCAAGAAAAAGTTCTGATGTGCATCCTGGCGTGCATGCGCTACCAACGACAGCAGGCTAGACAACCAAAGTAACGCAAAGCGCTCATCATCGCAGCTCGGCAAACGGCGCTTGAGCAGCACTAACAGGTCATCCAGCAACACGGACTTTGGTCCAAGACGCTCCAAATCACGCAAAAGATTCTGGAAGGCAAAGTGGCTCTTCAGGTCCTTACCCAAGCCACAGCGCCAAGCAAAATCCTCTGCCTGCGTGACCGAGCAAGGCTCACCGAACCACAAGGGTGTTTGGGCCGCCAGATAGGCATGTAGGTCGTCATAGTTCTCGGGGGCCAAGGTATGCAGATCACCGGGCTGCGGGCTTTGGGTGAACTCAACCAGGGCTTCAGCGAGATAATCCCCAACCGACTCGCGATCCTCGGAGATAACCGCACTGTCATCCAACACTTCACCAAACACATCACCGGCAAAGTCCAGCAAATCGCTAACGCCATCATCGCCCAACGTTGCCGAAGTACCGACGCACACCAACTGGCCCGGCGGCGCATTCAGACGTCCCTTGAGACGGCGAATCAAACAGGCCAGATCAGTACCCTGCGCACCATCAAACGTATGCAGCTCATCCACCACCAAATAACGCAGCGTGTCTGGCAGCTGATGCGCCCACAAAGGGGCATCAGCTGCACGCAGCAGCAAAAAATCCAGCATTTTGTAGTTGGTCAGCAGAATATCCGGCGGATTTTCACGCAGGGCATTGCGGTCGGTAATCACCGAATAACTACCGTCGCTCAATTGGGCGACCGTTTGCGACTCGATAGCCGGTGCATCGCCCACGTACAAGCCTGCACGAATCCCACTAAGGCCAGCGGCCTTAACGATTTCCTTGGCCACGCGCCCAGATTGGTCGCTGGCCAAGGCATTCATGGGATACAGGATGATCGCCTTGATGCCACGCCGCCCCTCGGCACGCGCCACACGACAATGCTCAAGGATCGGATATAGAAAGCACTCGGTCTTACCCGACCCCGTACCCGTTGCCACCAACGTGGATTGAGCCTCTGAGCCCGCCAGCCGCGCAAAAGCCTTGGCCTGATGTGCATGGGGCACAAAGCTGGCGGGTAACCAAGGGAAAGCCGGTAGACCGCCATTCAGTTGCTTGCGAAATGGCAGTGGCAACGTCAGATACGGCCCTTTGAAGATATTGCTGCGCTCAGCCAAAAAGCGCTCCAGCAAGCCCTCAAAACCAGAAGTAGTGGACGGGAATGCGGTGCGCAGAAAGTCTGCGACGCCCTGAGTGACCTGCTGAGAAACGATTAGTGGCTGCATATTTTTTACTCGGCAAGATCAGCTTCAGTGAGGGGCCATTTTTTCACTGAGAACCTGGCAAGCTCGATGCTGCGGGCAAGGATCGCATCCTTGGAAAAGGCTGGGTTGGCATTAGCGTTCTTGGCCGCCAGCCCCTGGATTAACCTGAACTGTGAAGACCGGTACAACTTCTGATCGCGCATCTTGTTCTCAGCTGAGCAGTTGTTGCAGGCACTGTTGATGCGCTTCTCAAGCGTTGCGAGATTACCGAGCAAATGGATATGTTCGAGATAGGCTTCTTCAGTGCGGAAACCATACAACCGAACGCCAAAGGAAGGCTCCTGCGGAAGAATATGGTCGATGGTCAGACCTGCTGTATTAATCTCGACGAGATCTTCTATATCGAGCTGAGGTAAACCCATGGCGACTCTGGCTGCGCTCTCAGCTTCCAGTAAAATTCGCGCAAGCCCAGGGTTTCTGTACATATCCTCCCCTGCCAACCGCGACTCGAACTTAGCGCTGGGCATAAACCGCTGACAAAAATTGATCAGCCGCTCAGCAATTTCCTCAGTGGTTAAATGACTAAAGGCTCGCATGAGAGCAGCCATGTCGGCCTGTGGATTCGTACCCTGCAGTTTGAACACACGAAGGTCTGCGAGCTCAATCAACTCAAGCATCGAATAATTCAGATAGCTAGGTACCTGCATCTCCAGCATCTTCGAAGTGAACAGGCGGATGATCAGCGGGTACAGCGTGGCCGAGAGATCCTGGACAACCAGCAGCAGATAAAGGCTTCGGTTGGTTCGAGCGGCCTCAGCCAAACCGAGCAGACCTTTGAAGAACACCTCCAGGTCACTGACATAATCACTGATAAACCTGGCCAAGCGCTCCTTGTCGCCACGCATGGCTTTGAGCGCCGGCTTGAGGAAAGACTCCAGAACCGTTTCAGAGGTTGCGTTGTAATCCGCGCCGGACTCAACATCGTGTTGCTCGCCGTTAAACGCGAAATAGTGATACCGCAGCACATCGTCTTCCCGAAACGGATCACGGTTGATCAGGCGAATCTGATAACCCGGCTCCGCCGCAAGCTTCTTGAGTTTGCTAAAGCTGCGGAAGGCCTCGCCGAACTTATCAGCGATCATCGAATCCAGCTCGCCATCCAGAAAACGATTTGAATAATAGATCAACAGACTCTTGGCGATATCCATCTTGGCCAAAGGCACACCCCGATCGTTGACCGACTGGAACATGCGAATGGCTTTACCCTCATTGGACTCGGTGAACTCAAGCACCTCAAGATGGCTGATGCTCAGCAACCAGCTCTTGATGGCCTCCTGTCCTTGGTGCTCCTTGATGGCACTGATGCGCTGGCGAATCCACTGGTAAGCAACCAGTAAGCGCTGCTGACCATCGGAGTCAGGCTCTGGCAGCTCATCATTCAGTAATGCAGAAAAAAACGTCTTGTTACTGCCAAGAACGGTGAACTTGGGGCCGTATACGGGATGCGTGATGTAGGTACTGCGATAGTGCTCCTTGATGGGCAACTCATCGACAGCATCAACCAAAGCGTCAAGCAGCATGGTCAGTGTCGTAAGCCGCTGCTGACCATCCACCACTCGTACCGGTGCCATTTTTCCGGTCTGTGACAAAATAAAGGTGCCCAGATAGTGGCCACCGCCCAACTCCATTGCTTCCTCGATATCCTCGAAAAGGTCGTCGATATTGCTGGTCGTCCAAGCGTAGTCACGCTGGTATGCGGGAATTTCCAGGGTCTTGCCCGTGAAGAACTGCTCGATGGTTTGGGTAGCCAAAATCCGTTTCCTTATGGTGGTGGCTCAGCGATGTGCTGGTATCTAGGCTTTATCCGCCTTGCTGAGTCTCTCAACTGGGTTAGCCATGGTTCGCCTCCTTGGCAAAATGCGCCCAAGCTACGCGATAGTCAGCCTCGCGATCGGCCAGGGTGAAGGGGGCGGTGTATTGGATGATGTGCTGTGTCGGGCCGCCGGGCTGGGTGTCGTCAAGGATGGGGCGCTCGATGATGGTGCCGCCGCGGACTTGGGGTTGGCCGTCTTTGGGTTGCACGTCCTCCCAACCGAGACGACCTGTTTTGATGCCGCCATCGGGCAGGCGAACGGTGCAGTCGGTATCGCGCTTGCTGGCCTTGCGTGGCAGGCCGACGCCGACGAGGCCTTTGCTGGCGGTGAAAACGATGCGGCCATTGGCGTCGTACCAAGTATCGCGCTCGTACTGGCGCATCACCGGGAATTGCACACGGTAGATGGTCAGCAGTTCGTCAAGAGTCAGACCGATGGCCTGGGCAGCGAGTACATCAATTTCCACTAATGCCTGTCGGCGGGCGTAGTCGCTGCGCAAGGCACAGTTTCGTTGCCATTCGGAGGAGAGCTGGGCGAAGAAGTTCTGCGGCAGTCGCTGGTCGCTACTGGCCCAACGGTCTTGCTGGAAGGCTGGTTGCCAGCATTCGGCCCAGAGATCAGCGTAATGGGTTGTAAGTGCTGATAAGGCTATAGCGCGCAAATGCAAGCGCGACTGCATTACATCGGTTGGAATGTATACGGGAAAACGGCTGAGATATGCCTGATTGGCATGACCTGCACCGGTGGATTTCATAAAGAAATCGAGTGGCACGCTGAGAGATAACGAATGAAAGTCTGCCAACTGACGGACATTTCGGAATGTCGTACTGATACAGGTGTTGATGTGCGCTACGTTAGGCATGAGTAATGCCGAGATCAATGTTCGCTCGGCGGATGAGCCAATCATCTCTCGATTAACATGCCGGTAATATTGCGTGACGCGTTTCGGCTCATGCTCTCCCTGATCAATCCAGCCAACACGTGGCAACCGAGACGTATAGGTTTGCATGTCGCATGCAAGTAAGTAGTTACTTCGCGGCAGGTAATCATTAGGCAAATATTCAAGATCAAGTTGATCGTAGGCTTTGTTCGAGTCACATACAGCACGTGGAGTTTTGTTCAGAGGGTTGCCCACAAAGAAATGGGGACCTGACAGCACAAACTCCGAAGGCGCACCGGCAAAGCCTTGCTCTCGAATAGTTCTACGACGAATCGTTCCGTCTTTTTGAGCAGCTGTTTCGTCAAAGCAAACCGTAGAGTGGTATTCGCCCTGCAAATCACTCAACTTACGGGGGGCACAAGCAAATTTATCCAGAACCGACACCAGCTCACGGCTATGTATCGCTGGCAACCGCGCCTGCAACGCAGGTGTACCTGGCATGTCGTAGAGTTGAGCAAATGTCGCAAGCAGCGACTCATCAACCTCAATAATTCGACTAGCGTGACCAGACGTATTCCACCCACCCTCGTCTTGTTTTAGGCCTGGAGTGACGCCACCACCACCATGATCCAAACAAGCTTGAACAGTGGACGGATGAAACAGATTCGCCACCGTTTTAAAGTGTGTAGAGGCCGACTTGAACGCATAAATATTGATGCTGTATGTCGTAAGGTTATGCACCTCAGAAAACAGTCTCTTCTCATTTATAAACTGATAGTGCGCGCGCAAACGCGGATAAAGGTCGGCGCGAAGCGCACCACCCTTCGGATCGTCATATACACTTTCTGGGTGCAACAGTGCCTGCACTCCTGCGCCCACCTGCCAAACCAACGGTAAAAAACACTTGTACAAATTGGCCTTCTGCCCACCCAGCAATGGGTAGTTCTGCCGGGCATTCAAAAACTCCCCCATACCCTCGGTAGCAACGCACTCAGCGAGAAAATCAATCTTAGCTTCGGGCAACGCTGCAAACACAGCTTCACGCTGATCTGCCGTCTGCTTCGCGCTGAGCTTGCGAATAGCAAAACGCGGATCGAAGTCCGACAACAGCGCCTGCTCGTTCCACTCCACCTTAATCCAAGGCGGATTACCGAGGATCACATCAAAGCCGTCACGGGCCTTGAACACATCGGCAAACTCCAGCGCCCAGTGCATAAAATGCTGCTGAGAAGCCACCTGCTGGGCCACCTGTAATTGCGGTAGGGCCTCGACCAACGCAGCGATATCCACATGGCCATAGCGGTCGCGCTCGGGAGTGAAGTCCAGCCCCTGCTGCGGCTGGGTTTCCGGGAACAGATCATCGGCCGGAGTGTTAGCGAGGCTGGCGTTGCCAAGCAGCACCGTTTCCAGCACAAACCACCAGTGCTCGCGGCTAGGCAGCTCGCTGGCCTTGTCCAGCGGCCAGAACCACAGAGCGCACCAGAAATCCATTACCAGCTTGAGGCGGCGGTAAGGACTGGCGTTTTTCTGCGCTTCGCCGAGCATCTCGCGTTGGTAGATGGCGTCTTTCTGTGCAGTGCTGGTGGGGGCGCGGTTGGCGGCCGGGTCGGGCCATACATACAGCTCGTCACAGGTCGCCTCGCGCACGCGCGCTAACTCCTCGGCATGTTGCAGCCAGAGCTTTTCAGCAGCCTTCGTCAGTGCCTGCACACGCTGCACCTCGTCCTTGGTCAAAGGAGCAGTAAAAGCCTTACGCCATTGCTTGAACTGTTCAAAAGCGGCTGGCTCCAGCGCCTTGACCACCTTGTCGCTGACCATGCCCATGCCTTCACCAGGCAACAAAAAGTGGAACACATCGGTAGCAACCGGCCTTTGTGTGAGTGGAAAGGAACGCGGCGCTGCAGCACGCCAGTCACGTTCGGGCTGACCGCTTTCACCTTTGCCCGGGCTGAGCTGGGCTATGCTAAAGAGTTCGCGTCGCGCACCGACCAGGGAATTGCCGTTATACAGCTGTAGGCCAAACCAGGGCACATGGCTGCCTTTGAAAATGGCGTTAAGCCACAGCGAAACTTCGGCCAGCTCCACCGCAATGGGGTTTAGGTCCACACCAAAAACATTGCTGTCGGCAATGAACATCTTCACCCGCTGCTTTTCTTCGGTGTAGTGTTCGTGCGGAATGGTGCGCCCCAACTCTTTCTGTTTGGCCTGCAGGTAGGCTTCGGCCAATTGGCTGACGGCCTCGTTCAAAAACGCCGCGCTGCCCATGGCCGGCTCGCACACGGTGAGCTCCAGAATTTCATCCGCCGTTTTACCGGGCAGGATTTCCTTTAACGCGTGCTCGACTAGGCATTTGGTCAGCACTTCAGGGGTGTAGTAGCTGGCCGACTTCTCCCGGGCACGACCGGCCAGGCGATAGATAAAGCTGCCCTTGGGATGAATCTTGGTATTGCCGCCAAACAGGCGTTCGGCGTCGGTGTACTGGTTGATGCTACTGGCGGGTACAAAGTAGGCCGCATCCAGCGGGTTGACTTCGGCGTCTTTTTTCTTCTCGGCAGCGCTGGGAGTCTCGATGCCTTCCTCGCTGTCCGTATCGCTCTCGCTCAAGTCGTCTTCTTCGCTCTCGTCGCCCGTACTTGCCTTCTTACCCTTGGGGTCAGGGCGTACCTCGTAGAGATCTTCTTCGGCGAAAAAGCCACGGAAGGACAGCAGCGATTCGTACACAGCACCCAGCTGGTTGATACCGAGGGTGCCATAGCTGATACGCCCACGACGACTCTTGCCACCACCCCGGGACAATGACATTAGCTCGATGACTTTCTGCAGCACCGAGTTGCGCAGCTTGACGCTACCCAGCAGCGGTGTGCGCGCCGGGTCAAACAGGTGGCCTTGTAGCGGCGCGATGGTGAAGCCGTTGTCGAGCAAACCATCATGGCTGCCACCCAAGTCAAGCTGACTCGCCGTGGCATCCCGGCGCGGATAGCCTTGCCAGATCAAGCCAAAGAGTTGCTTGAGGCTGTCGTGAAAATAGAAACCTTCCTGAGCTTCGCTGGTGGTCAGCGGGGTTTGCTCCAGCTCGCGCAAGTGCTCGACGCTGTAGCCCTTGAGGTAGGCCTCGGCATCGATGGGCGCATAGCCCAGCTCAGGCCGCGCTTCGATATAGAACATAAACAGTAGGCGGTACATGTAGCGCAGGCTTTCACGACTGAGCTGGTCGGCCAGGTCGGTGTCGTTACGCTCGAACAGCTTCTCTTTGGCCACCGAGCGTTTGTACCAAATGACCTCGTTGGCAATCAGCTCGATGCATTCACGCAGGGCGTACTTGAGATCAGTGGATACCTCAAAAGCATGCTTGTGCGAGCTGTCGTCCAGGCTGTCGAGCAGCGCCACGCCGCCCTCCACCGGCAGCACCGACTGGCTGCCCAGCAGCGCGGCCATGGCGCGGAACTGCTTGTCATCACGCGGGCCGAAGAGCTCCGGCAGGTTGAAGCGCAGCAGTGCCTTGCGCCCCCATTTGCTGCGCTCAATTAGCTGCCATTCTTCATGGTGCAGCAGCAGCACCCAGCGTGGCGGGTGGTCGTCGGCAAACAGGCGCTTGCTGAGGGTTTCTTCCCAGTCGCTGTGGGCATATTTACCCTTACCTTGCTCACTGGCCACTGGCGTAAGCAATTGCAGCGGGCTGCTGTCGTCGTCTTCCGCTTCGGCAATGGCTGCCGCAATGACCAACAGCGGCTGGTGTTTGGCATCGCGGTACACCGCGAGCACCGGCAATTCGCCTTCGGCCAACGTCAGATTCTGCGGCGCTACCTCATAGCCCAAGGCTGCGAGCAGAGGCTGCACCAAATCAATAAACAGGCTAGCGCGCTCGCTGGTTTTGCGCTCATTCAGAAAACGCTCACGGGCTCGAAAGTAACCATTAGCCCCCGCGGCAGTGCGCAAACGAGCGACGGGGCTTTGCGCGCCCTGCTCTTTCCATTGGTCGAACAGCGGTTTGAGGTCTTTTTCCAGGATCTCGTCCAGATAATGCTGGCTGTAGAACTCGTTGGAATTGGTGAGGCCGGTGATGGCAAAACTCATGCTGTATTCCTTCCTTAAGCCATCAGTGCGGCGACAACGGTGAACTGAGCGCGGTCATCCAGTTGCAGGGTGTCGCGTATCCATTGTTGGTAGTTGCTGAACAGGTCTGCGGTGGCGCTTTCTTTCTGCTTACGTTTGGCTGCGATGACCTGTTCGATACCTTTGGCGAAATCGATTTCCAGCTGTTCGTTGTGCTTGAGCTGCAGGGTTTGCAGTTTGGCCAACTCGCGCTCCAGACGTTGGCGGCAGTTGGCATCGAAGGCCTGCTTGATCGGTTTGATGTGTTTTTCAGCAGCCTGAATAACCGCGGGTAATGCACTTTGCAGGGTACGGCTGTCGGGCGCCTGACCATCGTTGGCTTGGGCTTTTGCGATGCTGGTGAGCCCTGTGCGCTGCAGTGTTTCCGCCAGGCTGAGCACGCCCAGTACCTGCCCAGCAGCATCGAGCTGTACACCGAGCCACTCGGCTAGCACGGCTTGACCCCGGCGGTTGGGCACCTGGGCGAGCACCAGCACGATGGCTTCGCCTGCGGTCAGCCCCTGTGCAACGCGCAGCAGCGGCGCACGCTGGCGACGAAACAGAGCCATAAGTTTGTAGTCGAGCCACTGGGCAATGGGGTTGAGCGCCCAGAGGTAGTGCAGCTGCGGCCAGGCATTGGTGTCGCGCGCCTGTTTGATGGCCTCTTCAACCACAGCCTTATCAGCACTTAAGGCAAAGGTGTTATCGGTCGGCCACATTTCGCTGGCCAAATCACGCTTGAGCACCTGGGCAAGGTCTCGACTGGGCTGGAAGCTTAGTGTGCGGCTGGCATCATCCGTTTTGATTGCAGCATGTTCGCGCGGCGACTGTTGCGCCAGCCAGCGCAAGGCATCGCGAAGGTAAATGTAGCTGTCGTTAAACAGACTGGTGAGTTCAGCAGTGGGCGCCATGAGCGCTGCTGTGCTGACGGGAGCGACGCTATCATTGCTGGGTACGTTCGCGCCCCACAGGGCTTCGAAAGGGTCGATATCATCCCCAGCCAGTAGCGCGGCGAACTCCTCGACAGTGCGGTTGCCTTCAATGGCCTTGGCCACTTCGACGGTTTCCAGCTCCTCGTCATACAGACCCATAAAGGCTGATGGATCGCCGATATTCTTTGCCGCCTGCACGTCCTTATCGATCAGGATTTCCAGGTAGCGCAAGTCACCGCGAATTCTCTCGTGGCGAGGTTCGGTCAGCAGGTAGCCGATTTTCGGGGCATGCAATTGACCATATCGATCCACACGACCATTGCGCTGCTGGAACACCATAAGCGACCAGGAAATATCGAAGTGGATCAGCCTATGAGCTTGGTAGTGCAGGTTAAGACCTTCGGAGGCCACATCCGAGGCAATCAGCAGGCGCAGGGGCGAATGGGTTTTGCCGAAATCTTCGACCGTCTGCTGGATGTCCTGGTCAGGCAATTGGCCGTGCAGGATGGCTACGGCGTTATCTTTTAAACCCAGGGCCTTGGGCAGCTCTTGCTGGAGGAATTTCAGTGTTTCCACTCGCTCGGTGAAGATCACCAGGCGGTCACTTGGATCCTTACCATCCCAACGCCAGTGCTGGCCTTGTTGCAGCTGGCTGATGAGGTGCTGCAATTTGCTGAATTTGTCGGCACTGATGGCCTGCACCAGAACTTGAAGATTACGCAGCCCCTCAAGATCAGGATGGCGTGCGTCCTTTACCTCGAGCTTACGGATACGCTCTTTCAGCGTTTGTAGGCAGGCTGCCGGGGAAGAGAACAGCGCCTTTTCCAGCACGGTGCGGAACAACATGGCGCCGTCGCGCGCACCGGTCCCGTCGCTATTAAGTTTGAGCTCGGCTAGGGCATCGAAGGCGAGGTTTTCGGCCGGGCTTGCGGCGCAGGCCAAACGAAACACTTCGCGCTCGGGGAACTCCTGCTTCATCTGCTCGCGCACGTCTTTCTTAAAACGGCGAACAAAGAGGTGATCGACATCCTCGCGGGTGTAGTCGGCCCCTGCTGGCAGCACCGTGGGGTCGAGCATGCGCACGAGGCTGGCGAAGCTGTCCTTTTTGCCGTTGTGCGGTGTGGCGGTGAGCAAGATCAGTGCATCGGAGCGTTGCGAGAGCAACTCGGCCAAGCGATTACTCTGGGTGCGATTGCCCTTGTAGGAAACGTTGTGAGCTTCGTCGATGATGATCAGATCCCACCAGGCGCTTTCCAGGTAGTGCCGGTACTCGCTGTCACGCTTCAAGGTATCGACCGAGATGATGGTGCGGTCGTAGTAGTTAAAGGGATTGTGATTGGCTGGAATATCGCGACGAATGCGCTGAATACCGGCTGAGTCCAGGCGGGTGAGCGGGATAGTAAAGCGGTTCCAGAACTCCTGCTGAAACTGGCGCATCATACTTTTGGTAGTGACCACCAAAATGCGGCGAGCTTTACCTCTGCGCATCAACTCGGCGGTAAGGATGCCGGCCTCAAGGGTTTTACCCAGCCCTACTGTGTCCGCAATGAGCAAGCGCGGGCGCAGCTGTTGCAAGACCTGATGAGCGGGCTGCAACTGAAACGGCAGCGCATCCATCACCCCATGCTGACCAATCACTACCGATTCGTTTTGCAGCGCCGACTGACGCAGACGCGCCTCGATAAACAGCCGCGAAGCGATAAATGTGGGCGAGTCGTCGTACACCAGCTCAGTTTTTGCTGGATCAATCAGGGTAACGTCTTCGAGCTGAGTGAGGAAAAGAGCATGACGATTGCGCACGGTTTCCGACACGCCAATACACGAAAGCTGCCACCCGCCAAGATTACATTGGTCTGCATTCTGGATAATCCACTCTTCATCGCGGATTAGTGCACGGGCACCGGGGGCTGGGGCTTGGGTCAGTTGCATGGTGCAGTCCTTGTCAGGGCGTTAGGTGCGCAGCAGTCGTAGCTGCTGGCACTTTACCAGCTTTTTGCTAACGGTGACCCAACGGTGACCAAAAGGATCAAATCCCAGAAACAACAAAGCCCGGTCATTTCTGAACCGGGCTAAGCCATTGATAAATATGGTCGGGACGGAGTGATTCGAACACTCGACCCCTAGCACCCCATGCTAGT